>Ga0105164_10000008_pt1 | contig 196732 bp, 180 predicted proteins | sample VDWuncwatermetaG_FD_89674 | JGI IMG/M metagenome (GOLD analysis project Ga0105164, IMG submission 89674) | Wastewater microbial communities from Netherlands to study Microbial Dark Matter (Phase II) - VDW unchlorinated drinking water | ecosystem: Environmental > Aquatic > Freshwater >...
ATATATTACTTATAAATATTATTGCAGAGGGGTTTGCATGAGTTCTATTGTTATGACAATTATTAGCACAAACGGTTTTGTTTCTAAAAAACGTAATTATTTTGAGCGCTTAACTTTACTAATATGGTTTATACAGTTAGTAATTAGTTATGTGGTAGCGCTTAGCTAGAATTCAATTCTAGACTATGTTAGTTTGTAGCTTCCTATGAAAATACTTTTGGTAGATCACGATGATTCGTTCACCTATAATTTGCAGCATTGGCTAACGCCCTTATGTGCAAATATTCAAGTTGTTAATCACCGCGATTTACAAAAAAATTTACAGGCCAACTTAATTGTTTTATCGCCAGGACCTAAAAACGCAATTGATTATCCACATGTTCTAGATTTTATTAGTCAGACTTCAGCACGCACCGCTGTGTATGGTGTTTGTTTAGGCCTACAAATATTGGTTCATGCTAGTGGTGGCAAAGTATCACCCTACACTCCACCACTACATGGAAAAAAATCTAAATTGGTAATCCTGCATAAAAATTACTATTCTTTAAACCATACCCAGGTTGCGCGCTACCATTCGCTTTACTGTACAGACTACAATAAAGAGCTGTTTGATCTCCTTGCGGTATCTGATAAGGATCAAATTCCGATGTGGCTTAAACATAAACAAAAAAAATGGATGGACGTGCAGTTTCACCCAGAGTCTTTTTTAACAGAGCAACCAGAGCTTCATCTTAAAATGCTCATCGATTGGCTGAGCACATGAAGCCACTTATTTGTTTTTATCAAGAAGATCAGTATATTTACAGTGATCATTATAATATTCACTCTTGCAAAATGGAAACAAGCGTATCTGATTTTTTAAACTCAATCGAAGCGGATTTCAAAAAAGAACTCAAAATTATTCAAATCAACTTTGAATACAACAATTTCGCTCTTTTTAAAAATAAAAAAGAGCTTTACAGTAGCGACAAAGCCACGGTGTATGTGATTCATCAACACAAAATTTTATCCTCAAAGCAATTGATTTATAAAATACCCAGCACAATGACCAACTTAATGCATCAATTTAGTACCCTTGAAGAAAAAGAAAGCTTCATACACAAAGTTGAAAAAATTAAAAAAGAAATTGCAAGTGGACGAATTTATCAGGTTAACTTAACGGCCCCCCTGGTTAGTGAAACCACCCACACCCCAGAGAAAATATTTAAAAATTATTTTGAAAAATTCAATGGTCACTATAAAGCTTTATTGCCCTTGCAGAATTATGATCTCATCTGTTTTTCACCCGAACTTTTTTTAAAAAAGCAGCAACGCAACCTTAAAACTCAGCCCATCAAAGGCAGTTTATCTAATAAATTCAATTTTGAAAAAGAGCTTATTCTTAGCGCTAAAGAAGAGGCTGAGCTTTCAATGATTGTAGATTTAATGCGAAATGATTTTAACCGCATTGAGCAGACGACCTCGGCTAAAGTGAATTTTCACCGCGCCGCTATGAAACTCAACTACATACAACATACCTATTCAGAGATTGAAATTGAAACAGATAAAAATTTAGTGCAAATTTTAGAGGCCACACTGCCGGGGGGATCAATTTCCGGCTGCCCAAAAATTGAAAGTTTAAATGTAATTGCGGAATTTGAAACTTATAAACGGCAGGCTTATGCGGGCACGCTCGGTTGGTGGAAAAACGATGATTTCTGTTTAAACTTAACAATTCGTTCCTTTATAAAAGTTAAAAATCAATTATTTTATCATGCGGGATGTGGCATTGTTTATGATTCAGTGCCCGAGAATGAGTGGACCGAGTTTATTCTTAAAACTGGAAGTTTAAATGTTCAGTAGCAATGTTCTTGATACCTTAATTCTTTCTAAAGAAAAAATTATTTTAAAAAATTGGCACCTCCAGCGCACCCAAGAAGCTTTTAGATTTTTAGGATTACCATTTTCTGAAATTGAAAACTGCTACGATACTATTGAAAAAAAATATGCAGACCAATTACAAAGTGATGAATGTTTACGAATTGTTTTTTTAAAAAGTAGTCCGATAACCTACCAAGTTGAAATTAAAAAAATAGAAAAACTTAACGGTCCCATTAAGTTAAGTGGCGTCTACATTAATGAATCTCCGGGGCCAGAAGCCCAATACAAATGGGAAACCCGCGAGCGCTGGCGCCTTCTGCTAAATGAAAAAAAAGAAAATACTGACGATATCTTGCTGATCAACTCACGCACGGAGCTTATTGAAACCAGTCGTTTTAATATTTTTTGCTATGATAAGGCTACAAATACAACATATACGCCCGCGCTTAACATGGGTTGCCTTAACGGCGTTTTTAGGCGCCAGGCATTAAATGAAGGCGCGATCAATCTGCCCGACATGGGTAAAAAAAAAATAATTGAAAAAATAATTAAACTTGATGATTTAAGTGTTTATCAGTTATTTGTTGGCAATTCAATTCGCAGCGCTTTAACGGCCGTCTTGATCTAATATGCGGATACCGGATTACAAATAGTGACTTCCGCCGCCAAATTCATATTAGGAGTAAAGGGTGTAAATTTGTCACTTACCATTGCGTGAAGTTTTTGCGCCAACTCTGTTCGGTCTTCTTCTGTTGTCGAATGCACCAGCGGCAAAAACTCAATTTCACAAGTTAAAGAATTCAATTTAAGCGATTTCCAGATAGCCGAAACAAAAGTCTGCTCACCGTACCAACATAAGGAATCCCGATGCTCGTATTTAATCGGCCCCTTATTTACGTTTCGGTAATTAAATGTAAAGGGGCGAATGGGCTTACCGGCCAAGGCCGCTGCGGTAATTAAAGTTTTTTTAAATGGCAAAACCTGCTCGCCATTTGAGGTAACTGATTCTGCGTACAGCATAACACGAAAGCCTTTTTTTAAAACGTCAATGATATCTTTTAATTCATCTTGAATTCGCATACGGTTCTTGCGATTGACATAAGCGCAGCCGCCTAAGTCGCAAATTTGTCCCAGCAAGGGCGTTTGTTTCATTTCAAGAGAAGTAATAAAAACTCCGTGCGTTAGCGCAACTAAACAGACAATATCGATAAAACCTACGTGATTACCCACTATCAGCGAGGCTTCATTTTCAGGAATATTCTGCTTACAGATTAGTTCAACATTAAAGGCTTTTAAAATCCATTTGGCTGTGACCTGGCCATTCAAGGTAAGTTTTTTACGACGCCTGTCGGGATCAGCCACCGATAAATAATTATAAATGGCAAAAATAAAATAGAGCGAAATCACAGCTAGAAATTTAAAGAATCGAAAACCTGCACGCGTATTAGTGAACATAAGATTAATAAAGTTCATAGCCATCAGTCTAAAATCAAAGCGGCCGCTTTGTAAAGTCTATCAAACACGCTTTCCCACATTTCGCCCGTATGAGCCTGCGTCTGAATAAAGCACAATACATCCGGAGAACGAAGACTTGCCGCCCGCAGCTGCGAGTAAAGCTCGCGCGCGGCCAGTGCCGGATCTCTTGAAAGCTTCAAAAACTCAATTTTTTTTATTTCAGACTTGGGTTTAATAATTTTAACACCCTCAATTTCATCTGGCAAAGCGGCAAGCCTTTCATTGAGCAAGTAAGAGCATTTTAAAATTTCAGCCTGCTGACAACTGTCTAGCGTAGTATCCAAACGACCATCTAAATTACGGAAAACAACAAATGATATACTTGGCATATAATGATGCTTCATGTGCCCCGGAGATTCTTTTTTATCAACAATTTCAATCCACTCATATTTAAACTCGGTCTGCGATAGCGCTTTGGTTATTTCTGATTTTAAAATTGCACCTTTACGCAATAGGGCTAGCTGATAAATATTATTTTGTTTTTCTGTTTTGTTTTTTGTTTGATTTTTAATCGACAAGACTGTTGATTCAATACCTATTGCACTAGAATCTCCATCTAGAACAAACACCGCCTCATTAAACTCATCTTTTACGTGCTGAGCTTTTGTCGGACTCGTGCGGCCAAATTTATTTGCGCTGGGTGCGGCCAAAGGAACACCACTCCGGCTAATTAACTCTTGAGCTATGGGATGCTGGGGCCAACGCAAACCCACGCTTGTTAATCCTGATGTAATTAAGTCTGAAACCAGATCAGATTTCGGCATGACTAAAGTTAGAGGTCCCGGCCAGAAGCTTTGCGCTAAAAATTCACTCAGATCACTCCAATCAGTGGTGCATGTTTTGGCTTGCGCTATTGAGGCCACATGCACAATTAAGGGATCAAAAAAAGGTCGTGCTTTAACCGAGAAAATTTTTTTTATCGCCTCAGGTGAATCGATTCGCGCAGCCAACCCATAAACTGTTTCGGTCGGCATAGCGACCACCTCATTATTTTGAAGCAAAAAAAGTGAGTGTAAAATTTGCCGCTCAATTACAGACATAAGTACAACTTAGTGAAAATACCCTCAGCTGTCTAATTAATTTTAACTAGCCCATTTTCTAGTATAAATCAGGCTTAAACTGGCCGATTTAACCTTGTGAGTAATTTAATTTTTGCAGCGGCCGCAGCCCAATGTAAAGTGCCGTACCGCATATTGGAATTAAAACCGCACAAAGCAAAGCTAAATAACTAACATCGTATACCGTCTTAATATCATAAAAAAAGGTTATAATAACCCAAGCCAATCCCAGCCCCAGCAGCACGCCAAAAACAATTGAAGTCGTAATCAAAAATATAAACTGATATAATATAATCGTGCGTATTTGCTGGTTGCTGGCTCCTAAAATCTGCAAAAGATTCATTTCAGGAAGTCGTTCTTTAGTTTGAGTATTGATAAGCACTAAAAATACAAATACTCCAACAAGCACGGCCAACCATGCCATGAACTGCAGGCCGAGCGACATCTGATCTATGTATTTAAAAGAGTTCTCAACCGTACGTCTAACATCAATAATTGAAATATTCTTAAAGCGACTCGTTACCATTTGCTGAAATTCTTTAATTAAAGTTTTTTGATTATTGGGTACAGAGGTTAAAAATATCTGGGGGGCTTCTTCAAGAACACCCGTAGGAAACAAAATAAAAAAGTTGGGCTGAAAACTAGTCCAGCGCACTTGCCTAAGCGCGCCAACCTCAGCCTTAAGCTCTACACCCTGAACATCAAAAGTGAGAATATCTTTAATTTTAATATTCATACGTTTTGCAAATCGCTTTTCAATTGAAATTTGCGGTAGTAATTTTTTTTCATCCGCTTGGGTTATAAAAGTTCCAACAAACTGGCCTTCAACATTACGTTCAGACTCTTGCAGCCAACTGCGATATGTTAAATTTAGACCTCGGTTTCGAGACCTCGCCTCTTCACCGGCCTCGCGGGTTTGGATTTCATTTGTTTGTAAAATTCGTTCATAGTATTCATCATTAATTTTAAGAATTCGCGACCGCACTAGTGGGCTAAAAATAAGTTCTGTATTTAAAATTTTTTTTGCAATTTTTCGCACCCCCGCAACTTGTTCGGGCTGAATATCAAATATAAAAAGTCCGGGAAGCTGCATAGATTGCTCTGGTTTAATCTCATTAATTATGGAGCTCTTCAGATGTGGCAACAGGCTAAGCACCAGCGTTGACAAGCTCATTGTGGTCAACACTAAGCTGGCGGAGGCCTGCTTGCGCGTTAGACCTCTAGCCGCATAGCGTACCCGCCAATTAAATTGATAGCTTAATTTTTCCAATATGAATAATAAAAACCTGGTACTTACCTGAAATAAAAAAATTAGTCCGACTAATGAACTAGTAAAAATTATGGCAACTTTAATTGAGTTGCTTTGCCAAACCGCTAAAAACAAAAATAAACTAACGGCAATTATCAACCACACCACATAAGAAAAGCTGCGACGAAAATCATCCGGCGCCATATTTTGCAACAACAAAAGTGGGCGCAAATTAATAATTTGAATAATTTGTGGGACTACAATAAACATAGGACCAAAAATAGCAATAATGCACGTTATGATTAGTGCTTGTGAACTAAAAATTAGCTCTAGCTGCAAATTAAATTTTTGAATTAACAACTGTTGAAAAAATGGCACGGCACTTTGCACCACAGTAACCGCCAATATGCAGGCCAGGAGCGAAATAACAAAATTTTGCAACAGATGTATAAATATAATTTTTTTATCTGATAATCCTAATGTTTTATAAATAGCGATGCTTTTCTTTTTACTTAAAAACGTCCATTGCAGTAAATAGCTACCACATAAAAAACACAAGCCCAGCGCCACTAAAGCGACCAGCCCTAAATAATCGGTAAAGTAACCTATCACTAAATTTGAATTTTCAGCACCATCTTGGGCCGTACTGATCCGAACCCCGGGATCCGTAATGAGTGCTTCTAGAGTTTTTTTAATATTTGCGGTGCTGAATTTTGGATCTATTTGATAATGCCAGTATTCGGTTAAGGTGCTGCCCTGTTTTATCAAGCGGGTTGCTGGCAAATATTTTTGATGAATTAATACCTGCGGGGCAAAGCTCGCCCCTCTAAACAACCGAGAGGGGTCTTCGGTAATGACTCCCGCATACGTAAATTTGAAATCACCAATTTCTACGTGATCTTTTATTTTCAAATCAAGTGTTTCTTGAATTTCGGGATCCACCAGCAGATGAGCACGGTCAGAAGCAAAACTAGCACCTTCTGAAAATTTGTACTGTCCGTACAGTGGGTACTGATCATCAAAAACTGCCACATTCACTAGTCTGGAATCTCTCGTCGTTCGCAACATTGAAAATAAACTAATAAATTTTGTTTTTTTTATGAATTTGAATTGTGTTTCCCATTTTTTTATTTCGTCTTCAGTTATAATTCGGCGCGCACTAATAGACAGGTCTCCGCCTAAAATAACCTGCGCTTTTTTTTCCGACTGCAAAGTCAAACTTTTCTGAAAAATCTGCAATAAAAAAAATCCCACCAAACCCAAGGCTAAGTTAAGTACCAAAAATAGTGTTATATTTTTATAGCGGATTAGCTCAAGAGCGGCTAATTTTGCTATGAGTCTAATATTTAAAATAAGCGGATTTTTAGTTTTCATCTATTTTTTTTTGCATCCTAGGTTAAGGCGTTATACGACATTTTAATTTTTTGAACTCCAAAATTCTTGCTGCAATAAAGCCTGAGCATTAAACATCTTTGCTCCCGATACATATTTTATTTTTCGCTGAGTGGCAAACTCTAAACCCATTGAATCATCTGTGTAATTTAGATCAATAACCGAAATCACCTGCATATTTAAAGGTGGCCACTTCGCTAATTCTGTTCGCGGCGCTGCCCAAATTAAATAATCATAGCTGGCAAACGCCAATATATCTTTGTCGCGCAATTGACCCGTTTGGCTTGAATAATAATGTGCCGTGGGTAAAATATTTTTGATCATGGCCAAAGTGCCCCCGCCACCCCAAACCGCAATTTTATCTTTGGATTTTATATTTTCAACTAACTCATTAAAGCCGCCCCAATCTGTATTGTGACAAAAAATATGTTTTTCTTTTATATATAAGCTATTCGCCGCCCTCAATTGTTGTGCCATTTTGGTCGGTTCCACAGCAATTTGAAAGGCGGCCTCTTTCAGAGGCGACGTAATCGCGACATACTGTAAACCCAAATCTGTCAAAAACCCAAAGTATTTTTTAAAATCCTCCGTTTCAATTTCAATTTTAGTAAAAAAACTTTGAAGCTGCAAAAAATAATTCAAATGTCGCGTTAGTGACCTTGAAAAATGAACTGGCTTACCAATTATACCCGCCCATTTTTGGGGTTTTATATTCGGCAAAATCAACCACTCAAAAAGACTGGGTTGATCTGCCATATCTGTATGATTTCTGACAAAATTAATTTTTTGGTTGTATTTGCAAAGCTTGCGGTACCAGGCCCACTTGCCATTTTTTGAACGCGGCAAAAAGCTCCGATTGGCCGCGTCTTGCTGTTGCCAATTATAACCAATGATTAAGTCACTAAAGTTTTCAATTATTGGGCTCAGTTTTAAGTGCACTTTCTCATTAATATCTGGCCGCGCATTAAACTCGAATAATTCTTTTAGACCCCCAGCTATTTCATCTGCATGCGACGATACAATCTGGCAACCTTTAAAATAATATTTATAATCTACATCCACGTATTTTGCATTACTAAATAAAGGTGAATTTTCTGTACGCACAGAAACCAACCAATGTTGCTCTGGGTGCTCATTCAATAAATACTGAATACCTACAGAATTTAACAAATCAGTTCTTAATTCAATTTTTTCATAACAGCGCATTAAAGACGTAATTCTTGGTAAGTCCTGAATCTTCAAAGTGTAATAAGCATCTTTAACTTCAAAAGCTTCACTTAATATTATATTTTCGATTTCATTTACTGTTTCAAGACCCTCTGGCATATGATAAATTAAATTAGAAGCCATAATGTAATTACGCTCTCTGGCTTTAAATAACAGTTGAGATTCTTCAACCGGAGTTAGCTCTAATTTTAAACGGGGACGATCTAAAAAAATACGCCCATCGGCATCAGTTACACGACTAACAAAAATTACATCTATTTCTTCTGGTAAGGCGGCAGAATCAAATCCCGCGCCAAGTGAAATTACAAAGTCAGAGTTTTCATCCACTATTTTATAAAGCATTTCGAGTTCTTTTTTGCGAAAATTTATTTCACCAAATTTTTCAAAATACTCACTTACTAAAATACCGGTGGATTTTTCAATTTCATGATCTAAGTCAAAATGTTTTACTTTTGGAAAATAATCTAAATGTCGCCATAAGAGACTTGTTTTACCCACGCCCCGGTGGCCAATCAATACTCTTTTCATCTGAAAAAACCAATATCTTTCCAGAAATTAGGGTAACTTTTACGAACCACCTCTGGTTGTGTTATTTCGATATTATATCCTTTAAGTTTAAACAACGCGGCCGCCATTGCCATGCGATGATCGTGATCGGGATTAAATTTTATTTTTTTATTTAAGTCTCGCGTAGAACTTTTTCCATAAATTTTAAGGCCGTCAGCTAATGCTTCTGTTCTTACGCCCATAAGCCATAGTAGTTCTTGTGTTTTTTGAAGACGATTAGACTCTTTGTCTTTAAGCTGTCTTGCCCCATGCAAAATCGAGACCCCTTCAGCAAATGCACAAAGCACCGCCAAGCTTGGAAATAAATCCGGCGCACGATTCAAGTTGAATTCTAGCGCCATTATAGCCTCTTGTTTGACAATTAAAAATTGATGGCCTTCCGTATTAAATGAAATATTCATCTTTTTAAAAATCTCTAAAAAAATATAATCTGGCTGTATAGATCTGCTCTTCCAATTCGTAATCTTTACATTTCCATTCAGCACCGCCGCGACAATTAAAGAAAAGGCCGAGCTAATGTCAAGCTCTGCCTCTAGATTATCCTGCATAACTTTTTGATTTTTAGGTATTTTAATTGAAAGAGCATCTTCATTTTCAGAAATTATCAGCTGCATTCCTGCCTGACGTAGCATTTCAAGTGTCATTTGTAAGTAGCCAGAAGAGACCATGGGTTTTTTAATATTAATTTCTGCATCAAAATCTAAATTCCAGCAACTCAGCAATAAGCCCGATGCAAACTGACTGGAAAGATCTGCTGAACAAATAATTTTATTTTTAATTTTCCAGCCATGAGATTCGATTAACAACTCGTTTTTAACAAATTCCGCCTTAACCCCAACACAATTGAGCGTATCAATAGTTTCTTGCTGTGGTCTTTCCAAAAGCCTTTCATGCGCCTTCAGCGCCCAGCGTCCCGGATAGCGCGAAATCAAAAAAGAAAAAAATCTGAAGCTGGTTCCGCCTAAGCCTAAATAAAAACTGGAGCTTTGCCCAATGGAGTCAATAGCTTTTTTTAAATTAATAACATCGTCGGAATCTGCCTGCGGCAAAAAAGTTTTATTTTTATTAAAATGCTGAATAATTACGGCACGATTTAGCCAAGATTTAGAAATTAAAAGAGGGCCATTAAAAATAAACATTACTGCTCCGCGCGCTGTCTTTTAATCTCTAACAAAATTTGTTCAATTGTAACTGCTTTGCGCAAGCAAGAACCAATTTTTTTTATAAAAATAAACTCCAATTTATGTTTGGCTATTAATTTTTTATCGTTGGACAAATGTGAAATAATATTTTTTTTACTTAAGTTACTTAATGCGAAACTTAAGTTTTGATTTAATTCTAGCGAATCTATCAAGTTAAAAATTCTAAAAAAATCTTTTTGGTTTAAAATACCTTTGGCAAAGCTCCAGCGAGCAGAAAATTGCAAACCCAGTAATACAGAAACCCCATGCGGCCAGCCATAATGGCTTTCAAAAACATGACCCATTGTGTGGCCTAAGTTTAATAGGCGCCGTAAACCTTTTTTTTCAAAAGGATCCTGGTCGACAATTTTATATTTATTATTGATTATTCTTGATATATATTTATAAATTTCTGAAGCCCTTATGCTTCCCTTTTCAAAAGCTCCAAACAACATTAAATCGCATAATACCGCAATTTTAATTATCTCCCCCATTGCTTCTGTTAGTAACAGATTCGGTTGACTCATCAAAAGTTCTTTACAAATATAAATTTTATGGGCCGGATAAAAGCTACCGATCTGATTTTTTGTCTTTAAAAAATTGAGTCCATTTTTGCCTCCATGCGAAGAATCCACGGACGCAAGCCAAGTTGAGGGAATAAGCACAAGACGTCGTCCCCGTTTATAAATACTGGCCATAAAACCGACAAAATCTCCCACGCTGCCGCCGCCCACCGCTACAAAAGTTAAACTGGTAGATTTTGCTACTGGTAAATTTGATATTTTTTTCAGCATCAGCATTAAATTCTCAATCGTTTTAAGCTCTTCTCCTGATTTTAAGGCTATTTTATGCGGAAAATCCATTAGCCAGCTTTTAATGCCCTTATTTTTAAGCAAAACAGAATCATAAAATATTATGCTTTCTTTAGGAAATAATTGAGACTTTGGTAGCTTTTTAGAATAAACAATCTGGCTTTTCATTGATTGGACAATCTAGTCTGCTTTAGCGGCGAGATCAAGCACAGTGCAAGATGTCGTGCAAAGTTACATATAAAACCCTATTCTATTTTTTTTAATAAAAAAGGATCTTTATGCTAAAAATTAAAGTTGCAAACCCAGTCGTTGAGCTTGATGGCGATGAGATGACCCGCATTATTTGGAAATATATTAAAGATAAATTAATTTTGCCTTATTTAGATATCGACATTAAGTACTTTGATTTAGGCATGGAATACCGCGACCAAACAAGCGATCAGGTGACGGTTGATGCCGCCGAAGCTATTAAAAAATATAATGTGGGTATCAAGTGTGCTACGATCACGCCCGACGAAGCCCGTGTTAAAGAATTCAAATTAAAACAAATGTGGAAATCCCCCAATGGCACTATCCGGAATATTTTAGATGGAACTGTCTTTCGTGAGCCCATTATCTGCAAAAATGTGCCAAGACTTGTACCTAACTGGACGTCCCCCATCTGTATTGGCCGTCATGCTTACGGCGATCAGTACCGCGCTACAGACTTTGTAACAAAAGGAAAAGGCAAGCTGACCATTACTTTTGATGGCGAAAATGGCGAAAAAATTTCGCATGAAGTTTACAATTTTAAGGGTGATGGCATTGCTATGGCAATGTATAACACCGATGAATCGATCACAGGCTTTGCTAGATCTTGCTTTAATACAGCCCTCGTAAAAAAATGGCCCCTCTACCTTTCAACAAAAAATACTATTCTTAAAAAATATGATGGGCGCTTTAAAGATATTTTTGAAGACATCTACCAAGAAGAATTCAAAACCAAATTTGATTCAGCCGGCATTACCTATGAGCACCGCCTAATTGATGACATGGTCGCAAGCGCACTTAAGTGGAATGGTAATTTTGTATGGGCCTGTAAAAACTACGATGGCGACGTTCAGTCTGACACGGTGGCGCAGGGTTTTGGCTCTTTAGGCTTAATGACCTCTGCACTTGTTACCCCAGACGGTAAAACTATGGAATCTGAAGCTGCGCACGGCACCGTGACCCGCCACTACCGTATGCATCAACAAGGTAAGCCGACCTCAACCAACCCGATAGCCTCTATCTTTGCTTGGACTCGTGGCTTAGAACACCGAGCCAAGCTTGATAACAACCCGGCCCTAGACAAGTTTGCCAAAACATTAGAAAAAGTATGTGTTGAAACCGTAGAGTCTGGAAAAATGACCAAAGACTTAGCTGTTTGCATATATGGCGACAAGGTCTCTTCAGAGCAATACCAGAATACAGAAGTTTTTTTAGATTCTATTGATTCAAATTTAAAAAAGGCGATGCTTTTGTCGGTAGCGCCCCCCCGCCCTGCTCTTTGAGGTTGAATTCGCCACCAGCAATAGCGTATTCTCTGACTAATGATAAGCTCTGTACCGACTAAAAAATTTGATCCCACGACGACCATTTCCTCTCAATTCGGTGTTTTTGGAATTCCCTTAAGTGAGGCCGAGTGCAAGTTGGTGCTGCTGCCTGTGCCCTGGGAAGTCACAACCTCGTACGGCGCTGGCGCCTCAAATGGCCCGCGCATTATTCGCGAGGCCTCTGAACAAATTGATCTTTTTGATTTTGAAACCAAAAATGCCTATGAGGCCGGTTATTTTATGAAAGAAATTTCAACCGATATTTTATCTAAAAGTGTGAAATATAAAAAATTAGCGCAAAAAATTATTCAACTCAAAACCTCACTCACAGGTGATGAGGCTCAGATTGCGCCGCTCTTATTAGAAGTGAATATGGCCTCTGAGGAACTAACCAAATGGGTTTACTTGCAAACTAAAAATATTCTAAATAGCAAAAAATTATTTGGCCTAATTGGTGGTGACCACTCAACTCCGCTGGGGGCGATTCAAGCTATTTGCGAAAGGCACTCTCACAACGGCCAAAGCGATGTGGGTATTTTACATATTGATGCCCATTCAGACACGCGCAAATCCTATCAAGGCTTTAAAGAGTCACACGCGTCTATTATGTATAATGTTATGAGTTTACCTTCTAAACCAGTCAAGCTCGTGCAGGTTGGAATCCGCGATTTTTGCGAAGAAGAATACGATTTTATTGAGTCACGCCACGATATTAAAACTTTTTTTGATATCGGCCTCAAACAACGCCAGCTAAAAGGTGAAAGTTGGGCCTCCATTGCTTCAGATATTATTAATCAATTACCCCAGAAGGTTTATATTTCTTTTGATATTGACGGTCTGGATCCACGTTATTGCCCATCAACAGGCACACCAGTTATCGGCGGTCTTTCAACTGACGAGGTTTTCTTTTTATTTAATTTACTGGCACAAACCGGGCGTCAAATTGTCGGGTTTGATCTTAATGAGGTTTCAAGTGGCGAAACTTGCGAATCTAAGTGGGACGCCAACGTCGGCGCCCGCATACTTTATAAGCTCTGCAACTGGAGCATCGTTACTAATAAATAGACTGGAAATTAGCGCGCGTAACGTCTCTCAACAGATTCGCGAATTTCTGCGCCCTCTATGCTTAAGCGAGTCCATGGAATGGCTCTTAATCTTTCGGTCTCAATCGGCTCTTCTGTTTCTTCACATGTGCCATAGGTAGCGTTTTCAATGCGCCCTAAAGCACTTTCGATCTCAAAAAGCTGAGATCTTAGTCTGTCATTTAAATTCAGCATTTCTTGTTCGGCTAAAAGGCGCATTGTTTGATCGGCCTCATCTCCACCCTTTTCACCCAAATCTAATTTTTCGCGGGCCTCTTTGACTCTATTTAGTAGATCCATTTTTGATTTTAAGAGTTTGTCTTTACACTCTTTAATAAGCACATCTGTTAGCTTTTCCTTAGTAAATTTTGCCTTTATATGAGTCGCTTGTGCATTTTGTGTGCTTTGTATGTTTTTAGCCATATCTCCTCCAAGTAAAGATCTTTTAAGCTTCTCTTTGTAAGCTTTTTTTTAGCTTCATTATATCGGCAGTACCTACCGAAAACTTAAGTTCCAAAGTGGAACCGCCTTATCTAATTGTATTATTATATTATTTGCAATCTAAAATCTTACAATAAATTAAATTTTGTAAAGTACTGAAATTATAGGAATATTGTTAAAATTTATGGTTTTGCGCAGCGCGGCGTGGCGGCACTGGGCTTAAAATAGCCTAAAAAATGACTTAAACTTAAATATTTCGAGCTTTTTATCTAGTTAAAAAGATTGAATTAAAATAATTTTAAGGCTCCGCTAGCTCTTTTCAATATTTTATAATAAGTATGTCTTTAAGCATGTCTATTAAATTTTCTGTATTAGTTTTAGCGTTTTTTTTTAGTCCTAAGCTTCTGGCCCAAATAACAATTGGCCAGTGGTCAACTGCATGTATTCAGGGCCGCCTAAATAAGGCGCAATTCTATCAAGAAAATGGACGCATAAACTTAATTGAGTCTTATCATCAAGATGTTAGTTGTTTAGATAAATCTTTTCGTTTTGAAACACGTGGACGCATTTACTACTACACACAACAGCCCTTGTTTATTGATTTTGTGTATCAAGAAATCTACTTAACGCTTTATAAGCAAATTGCTGTTGATGATTTTAATGCACGGAAAGTGTGTGGATATAACAACTGGCAAGCACATCTACCGCAAAACATTTTGGGCCTAAGCTGCGCGCTCTTTGAAATTAATAAAGAAATCCAAGTTCCGAAATTTGGAGATCTTAAGTATGGAATTTTCAAAATTGAAAATGGCAAACTTTACTACGGACAGCTCTCGCGCAATTTTGATGGCTCAACTTTTTCAAAAAGACCGAAGCAACTGAACTGGTTTATTGAATATATTTTTCAAAACTAATTTTAATATCGCCACACAAGTAGGGCGTTAGCATTCGCATAAGATGACGCTTGGCCTTTTCAAGGGTGCGCTGGTTAGGGGCGCGGTCAGCAGTTTCTAAAAACTGCATAAAACTATTTGAGGACACAAAAAGTAATTCACCCACGAATTCCTTTTCATTTTTAGATTTAATCGGTTGCATATAGCCGACCCGAACCCAGTTCGAATATAAAATTATCATAATGCGACTTAATTTTTTTAAATGCGCTCTCCATAATTTTGACAGTTCTGGATCTTTTTTTCTTAAAGTGTATAGTTCGCGGTGAAAAAAACGATATTTCCAGTAAAGTTCTAGATTTTTGTCAATAAAATCGACAAGCTCAATTTTTTCATTTTTTTTTGCTAACTTCGCCTGGGGTTTCCATACTAATACAGTCTCATGAGCTAGACTTTTGAATAGTTCTCGAACAATTTGTTCTTTATTTTTATAGTAAAAATATAAATTTCCAGGGCTCATTTTTAGTTCACGGGCAAGCCCATTTGTTGTTACTTCAGTCGCAGCATTTTGATTAAATAGCTCAAGTGCGCCCCGCAAGATTCTATCTTTAGTCTTCATAGGCCCTACAATAATACTATCAAGTAGACTTGAGTACTCTTTTTAATAGTGTTACAATAATATTTATATATCTCATCTTTCAACTAAGGAAGTACAACGATGTGTCCACCACCACTAAGCCTGAATAAATTTGGACTATGGCTACTTCTGTCGCTGGCCATACTCGCGAGTGCCACTGCGACGACAGCAGCTTATAATAAAAATATCCCGTCTGGTCTTGAGGCTCAATTCACAGCGGACAAGGCCAGCTCGCGAAAAGTTATTTCTAAATCAATTTCTGACAAAATTTCTCGCAATATCTTTCCTGCCGAGATCGGCTCAAATGATGAAGCTGGCGAATCTGGTGAGTCTGGTGAATCTGGTAAGTCTGGCGAATCTGGTGAAATAAAACAGAAATATAAAATTAGTTACACCCTGCAATCAGATCTTCAACAACACGCCGAGACCCTTTTAAAAAGATATAAGCCAGATTATGCCGCCATTGTTATGATGGACGCTAAGACGGGCGAAATTCTAGCGATGTCGAGCTTTGAGAAAGCCAACCGCATGGGAACAAATTTAGCCCTTAAGGCCAGCTATCCAGCCGCCAGTATTTTTAAAGTTGTTACCGCAGCAACCGCAGTTGATAAAGCTGGCGTCAGCCCTAATCACCGCATTGCTTTTAATGGCGGAAACTATACTCTTTATAAAAAAAATGTGCTCTCGGACCGCATCAACCGCTGGACCCGATTTATCAGCCTAAAAGATGCCTTTGCACGCTCTATCAACACCGCATTTGGGCGTTTAAGTTTAGAAAACCTAGAACCAAAAGATTTAGCTGATTACGCCAACAAATTTTATTTTAATCAGGAAATTCCTGCCGATTTCAGTGTTGAAAAAAGCGTGGCCCGCGTGCCTGCGGAAAAGGGTTTTGCACTAACTGAGGTGGCCTCTGGCTATAATCGCTTCAACACTCTTAGCCCTGTACATGGGGCCATGATCGCGTCGACTATAGTTAATGATGGCCTTATGCCCTCGCCGTATATTGTAAAAAATATCAAAAATACACTTGGCGAAACTATTTACACTGGCTCCGCACTTAATCAGGGCCACGTGATCACGGCAAGCTCTGCAGAAAAAGTCAGACAAATGATGGAGCAAACGGTGCTCTCTGGAACCTCACGTAAAACATTTAAAAAAATCGTACGTGATCGTAAGTTTAAAGAAATAGAAATGGGCGGGAAAACCGGCCACTACACGGGTATAAATCCCAAGGGTCGCACAGACTGGTTTGTGGGCTATGCTTCAGATGATAAAAGTCGAATTGCAATCGCAACAATTACTGTTAACATAAAAAAATGGACGGTTAAGTCTTCTGCATTAGGCGAAATGATGTTCCGTAAATATTTCAAAGATAAAATCGATCTGCGTGAGGCCGCAGTAGTTGATTCCGGCGAGTCACTGTTAAAATACAAAAGCAGTAAACCAAAAAGGCGTGGCTAGATTGGCGCTTAAAACTCAAATGTTGCCACGACTGGGCAGTGATCCGAGCCCATTTGCTGCATTAAAATATCACAAGATTTAAGTTGTGGCAGAAGCCCTTCCGTAATACAGATATGATCAATTCTCCAGCCCTTATTGCGCTCACGTGCCAATTCGCGGTAAGACCACCACGTATACATTTCTTTCTTATCGGGATGAAACCTGCGAAAAGCATCAGTAAAACCTAGGCCTAAAAATTCTTTAAACCATTCGCGCTCCTCAGGTAAAAATCCCGACATTTTTGAAAGCCTGATCGGATCATGCACGTCAAATTGAAGATAGCCCACGTTATAATCCCCCACAATAACAAGCTGCTTACCTTTTTTTATTTCAAATTTTAAATGAGACACCAGCTCTTTTAAAAAGGTCTGTTTAAATATATGTCGCTCTTCTCCAGAGCCACCATTCGGAAAATAAATATTATACAAATCAAATTCTGGGTGCTGTGTCCATACAATGCGACCTTCTTTTTCGTATGCTGGGTTATCAAGGCTCATTAAAATTTTTTTTGGTTTTTCTTTTAAAAAAGTCGCAACACCAGAATAGCCTTTTCTTATTGCCGAAGACCAATAATTAAACTCGTATCCCAAACTTTGCTTAGCTGGAGCAACCTGCTCTTTGTGGGCCTTGGTTTCCTGCAAACACAAAATATCTGGAGAAAACTTCTGAACAAATTGATGTAAACCTTTATCATAGCTTGCGCGTATGCCGTTTACATTCCAGGTAGCCAATTTAATTGTTTTGGTCTTAATAGTTTTCATTGTTTAAACTCCCTAATTATGGCAACAATAAAACAGCATGAGTTTGAAGTCCAGTTTCGTTTCTTATTTACATCAAAAACATCCGCAGCTATCTGTAAGTTTACTTGATGCGCTAATATCTGAAGAACTTTTATCTCCCTTTCAAGTTATTATATCAAAAAAGCAAGTCGACAGCCTTAAAAATGAAATTACTACTTACTGGCATTTGCGTAACTGGGGCGTAAAAAATCTGACGACTCAATTTGCTACTTATGGTTTGCGCAGGCCCGACAACTATTCAGTTTGCATGAGTTACGATTTTCATATTAATTCGTCAGGACAACCAGAACTTATTGAAGTCAACACCAATGCCTCATTTTTAGCATTAGGATTAGAACTCTATCACTTCTTAAATTTACCAAACCCCGCTGGCACCTTTAACGAAACCAGTCTTGTAGAAATGTTTTTAAATGAAATTGAGCTCTGCAAAATAGAGAGTCGGGCATATACAAAAATAAAGACAAACGCAATCGCTATTGTTGATGAAAATCCCGAGCAACAAAGGCTTTATTTAGAGTTTTTAATTTATAAATCTATTTTTGAAAAACATGGTTTGGCCGCAGATGTTTTTAATATAACTGAAATTAATAAATTTAAAGACTTTGCGTTAGTCTACAATCGGTACACTGACTTTTACTTACAAGAGGGCAAATCAGCTGAAATAAAAAGATTATTCAACGAAGGCCATATTAATCTTTCGCCTCAGCCCTGCGAATACTTTTTGCTGGGCGACAAACAACGATTTTTAGACTGGAATCAACAGAGTGAAATTGAAAAGCCCTTGAGCTTATTAAAGACCTATGACCTGGGCGCAGAAGATAAAGACAAAATATGGACTGAAAGAAAAAATTTATTTTTTAAACCAAAAACCTCATTTGGTGGTAAACAGGTCTATAGGGGAGCCTCGATCAGCCAAAAAATGTTCAGTGATATTTTTAATCAAAACTTCATTGCACAGCAACTTTCTATTCCCTCACTCGTATCTGTTGTTATGAATGAGAAAAAACAGGATTTTAAGTACGATCTGCGATGTTTTGTATATAAAAACGAATTGCAGCTTATTGTCGCACGCTTGTACCAAGGGCAAACAACCAACTTAAAAAACTATGGCGGTGGCTTTGCCTGCGTAACGGCCACTTGAGCTAGCTATGCGATTGACGCAGCTCAAGTAGGCAATGCTTTTTTGTAAGTAGAGATCATCAGAAGTAAAAAAGCTGCCTTTTTGGCAAACATCAGAAATATTTTTTAAACCACGCTCTTCATAGGGGTTTTGTTTAGGGTATTTATTTGCAGCAACGACCACCGGGTTAAAATATATTATGCTTTCACCGGTTTTAGTTATCCCATCATCGCTTAGCACAACATCAGGCTTAATCCCTTCAAGTTGTGTGGTCTTGCGACTTGGCAACAAATACAGGCCTTGCGTTTTAAATAAACTGATTTTTGAATTAAAAAACCAGTCCTCAGATTCTTGAAATGTTCCTTTACCAAAAGTTCTTTCGCCCACAATCAAAGCGCGGCCGTATTCTTGTAAACCGCCCGCTAAAAGTTCAGAGGCACTTGCTGATGAAGCATTGACCAGCACAACAAGTGGTCCCGCATAGACCTGAGTTTCTGATGTAAGCACAACTTCGTTAGACTTGGTTTGATCAAAATACTCAATGTAGTAAGCTTTTTTATCTTTTCCTAAAAATAATCCGGCTATACACGCGGCTTCGTTCAATTGACCGCCCGGGTTGTCGCGCAAATCCAGCACTAAACCCTGAGATTTATTTTTATTAATATTATTTAATAATTCTGTAATTTTCGAACACACGCCAGGATTAAACTTACTTAAGGTAATGAGTGAATACTTGTTATCAGTCAGTGTGTTGTGCTGCACATGACTCATTTGCCGATAACTTCGCTTTACCACAAAATTTAAAGTTTTATTTTTTCTTTCAACTTGAAAATTTAGTGTCTTTATGTTTTCATTTCTTAAAATCTGACTCATCTCAGCGTAGCTCATTTCTTGTAGGCTTACAGAATTAATAGCTAGCACGCGATCATTAAATTTAATCCCAGAAATGTCCGCGTCGGAATTTTTATAAACTTTTTTTACGTAAAAATGACCATTATTTTTTTCATAAGAAATTCCGATAAAAAATTTAGATCTGGCTAATTTTGAACCCACGTCTTCATAATAATTTCCGGGCAGAATATAGGTATGAGGGTCATTATTGACTGAAAGAAAAGAGTTGATCATTTGCGCAGCTAAAAAAGATTTTTTGATTTTAATTTCTAAACTGTCTAACTGGATGATAATTTTGTTGAAATCAATATTTTTATTTTTCTTGCACGAGTAAAATTTTAGGTACAAATGTAAAAGTTCTTTTTCATTTTTTTCGTCTAGTCTTTCGTTTTTGTTTAATTTAACAAGTGCTCCGCTTTCTGTTGAAAGTTTTAACCCGTAATTCAATGAATTTTCTATTAGTGAATTTAAGCAGGCACTGAAGTACTTAGTAGAACTATAACATTTATCATTTGAAACTAGCTGAAGAACATCTGCGGTGCTTAAACCGGTATCTTGCCAGTATTTTTCAATTTTCTGCGGAGCACCGCTATTAGTCGAAAAACCACCTACTTTAGCTAAATTTACGCCAAAGACAAAGCCAACTATGCTAATTGTGCTGATTGTGCTGATTGTGCTAAATATCCAAATTTTCAAAAAAACTCCTATTAACTCCTAATAAAAAAAGACACAATAAAAACTAAGCAATTTCGGGGCCGATTTTTTTTCTTAATTAAGCATTTAAATGCCCTTTAAACGATGAATCTTCCTGTTTATTGTATTTTTTTCACTACTGAGCAGAGTCTGTACATCGAAAATTCTTGCACCCTGCGTGATTCATGCAAGATACTGTTCTCTATGATTATTGTAACCGGAGCCAACGGATTTATTGGCAGCGCTATGATTTGGCAGCTGAACCAAGCAGGACTTACAGATATATTAGCTGTTGATAGCATGCCCTTAAGTAGCCGTAATCTTTTAAAAAAATACACGTATACAAAGTTTTTTGATGCACAAGAACTTTGGAGCTTTCTTATGACTGATGAGGCCAGAAAAAATGTGTCTTGGATTATTCACATGGGCGCTTGTTCATCAACCACCGAAACCAACTGGGATTTTTTATACGCCAATAATTTTCAATACTCTCAGCGATTATTTGAATGGTGCGCCCAAAATCAAAAAAATTTAATTTATGCAAGCAGTGCCGCCACTTATGGTGTTGGAGAAAATGGCTTCCTCGACACTCTTGATTCTGTAAAATTAAAGCCCTTAAACTTATATGGCGAATCCAAAGTTATCATGGACCGATGGGCAATAAAGCAAACCGCAACCCCGAACCACTGGTACGCACTTAAATTTTTTAATGTTTTTGGTCCTAATGAGTATGAAAAAGGCGCAATGGCAAGTGTCGCCTTTAAGGCTTATCATCAAATTAATTCTACCTCTGAATTGGGCCTATTTAAGTCTTACAATCCTCAGTATGAAGACGGTAAACAACTCAGAGACTTTATTTACATTAAAGATGTGGTTTACTGGATGCAAGCACTTATGGAAAAAAAACCTGTTAGCGGAATTTACAATATAGGGTTTGGTAAGGCGCGCTGCTGGCTTGATATGGCGCAGGCCTTATTTCAAGCAATGAACAAAGACCTTAAAATAAATTGGCTGGAGATGCCTCAGAATATTCAAAATCAATATCAATATTTTACTCAGGCCAATATGCAAAAATGGTTCGCGGCAGGAATGCCCGCGCCGCAATGGTCCTTAGAAAATGCCATTTCCGATTATGTTAAAAATTACCTGAATCAAAAAGATAGTTGGTTGTAGAGCCATGTTAAACTTACCCTCACATTTGCAAAAGTACGTCGTCGAACAAAATTACGAAAAATACACGGCCCTTGATCACGCCGTCTGGAGATACATCCTTCGGCAATTAAAAAAATTTTTAACAGCGAATGCCCACCACAGCTATCTTGAAGGTCTTAAAAAAACGGGTATTGATATCGAGCAGATACCACGCATTGAACATATTAGTTCCCATCTTGAAAAATTCGGCTGGAGAGCACTTCCCGTCAGTGGATTTATTCCCCCGTCGTCTTTTATGGAATTGCAGGCCTTAAGTATTTTGCCGATTGCCTCTGACATGCGCACCATAGATCACTTGCTTTACACCCCGGCGCCCGACATCGTGCACGAAGCCGCTGGCCATGCCCCAATTATTGCGCACCCCGAGTATGCAGAATATCTGAAACAATATGCCCAAGTTGCTAATAAGGCCATTATCAGTAAAGAAGATTTACAGCTTTATAAGGCCATACGTGAGCTATCAGATATTAAAGAAAATTCTAATTCCAGCCAATTGGAAATCAAAGCAGCGGAAGCGAATTTAAATAAAGTTTCTAAAGCTATGTCTTTTGTTTCAGAGGCGACGCAGCTTTCACGCATGAGTTGGTGGACAACCGAGTATGGACTTATTGAGGACCTGGGCTCGCCTAAAATTTTTGGTGCTGGATTATTGTCTTCGGTGGGTGAGGCAAAATTATGTCTTTCGAGTAAAGTTAAAAAAATCTTATTAAGCCTTGATTGTATCCATCAGCCTTATGATATCACCGAGCCACAACCACAATTATTTGTAGCCAAAGATTTTAAGCATTTATCGCAAGTGCTTGAACAGCTCGCGCAGACGATGTCGTATAGAATCGGTGGCGTCAAAGCCGTTGAGCACGCTAAAAAAGCAGAAAGCGTGAATACCGTTGAACTAGAAAATAAAATCCAAATTTCTGGGGTGCTTAAGAACTATATTTTAGATCATTCATCGCAAATTTCCTACTTGCAATTTGCGGGGCCTACTCAGTTGTGCTATGCCAACAAAGAAATAGCTGGGCACAATAATAACTATCATCGCCAGGGCTACGGAACCCCCATTGGGGAAATTTTAAATTTTAATATTAAAAATATTAAGCTTGGAGAACACCTCCGGCTAAATTACAAATCCGGCGTTAAGGTTACAGGCAGACTTGTTAACATTTTATCTCTAAATTTAGATTCAAATTTAGATTCAGACGCCGCCATCTTATCTTTTGAAAACGCCACCGCAGAATACAACGCAGAAAAGCTCTTTTTACCTGAATGGGGAATATACGACGTTGTGATCGGAAACAGAGTAACTTCAGTATTTGGCGGCCCCGCCGACCGTACTCAGTTTGGCGCAACTGATGATTTTATCACTTCAAAAGTGGCGCCACCAATACACACCTCTGAACAAAAAAATATATTCGCTTTTTATCAAGAAGTCAGAGATTTGCGAATATCCAACCACATCACAGAAAATAGCATGAGCACTTTATTTAATAAATTTCTAGAATTGGCGCCCAAAGAATGGCTTTTATTTGTGGAATTAGTTGAACTCTGTATTAAATGTAATTTAAGCCACCAAAAAATTGAAGAACATCTTTCAACTCTTGAACAAAAAGAATTAATTACAGAAGGTTTAAATCTTGCCTATGGTAAATTCTAGTCAGCTAAATTCTAGTCAGCTAAATTTTGATTTAAGAGTGGTTTTAGTCCGATCACTTTACGAACGAAACATCGGTGCGACGTCTCGGGCCATGGCCAATATGGGAGCCTCTCAATTAATATTAGTCGCCCCTCAATGCGAACTAACTTATGAGGCGCAAAAAGCTGCGGCCACTGGGCAGTTTGCCCTACAAAATAAAACGGTTTATGCTAATTGGGCTGAGTTTTATGAAAAAGAGCCGCGCGGAATTCAAATTGCCACCACCGCGCGAGACGGGCGCGGCAGGCAGGCTGAAGATCTTGCAACCACTTTAACTCATCTTAAAAACACTCATCCGCAACTTGCTAAGTCAGATAAGGCTACGCCGATACTTGTGCATCTAGTTTTTGGCCCCGAAGACTGGGGACTTAACACGGAGGACATTCAGTATGCCAATCACTGCTGTTCTATTCCCACATATGGTGACAACACCAGTCTTAACTTAGCTCAAGCCACCTTACTGACGCTTTTTATCTTTCGCAGCGTTTTTGGTGGCACGCAGACGAAACTTGAAGGCCAGCAACAGGCACGCGTCAAACAAAAAAAACCTCTGGTTTTTCCAGAGGAAACACTCAAGCAATGGCTTACTGAAATGAACATCAGTTTAAATAAACGCAAAATGAATATTTTTACTGTTTTGCGTCGCATGCTTTTGCAAAATGCACCCTCAGAAAAAGAATTTAGAATATTGGAAATTGTTTTACAGCAAAGCCTACGTAAAATGCAAAATTCAAAAAGAAAAGGCGACTAAAACCGCGATGGGCTAGACTAATTTATAATTACACATTTAAACCATTAAGTCCTGCAGCTCGTGCAGTTTTTTAATTTTATTATCCAGCACAAAAACTTCTTCCGAAATTTTTTCACCCTCCTGGCTTAAAAAATCAATTTCTTTGCTTAAGCCCGTGGGATCAGAGCCCACCAAAATAAGATTTTCAATGACGTTGCTAGCTTGCTCAATTTTAATTTTAATTTTTTCAATAGCAAGATTCATTTTATTTCGTTTTGCACTGAGCTCTTTTTTTATGATTTTAATCTGATCAACTGACAACGCAGAGGACTTCATTTGATTAACAAGCAGTGTGGACTCAGAGCTTTCTTCAAGAAAACTTTGCAATAATAAAGACCACTCACCACGAAGCCCACGGGGGCCGCTAATAATACCATCATTCATAATTATTTTTAGTATAGCATGGCTTTTGAATTTTTATTTAAATTGGACTAAGTCATTTTTGCGGCGCAGCAAGCCTATGAATCTACTGAGCTATTTAGTATTCAGCTTTTTTTCCAAGATTGCCAGTAGTTCGTTAGTTCAACTTTTGTAAACTCAGGGTCTATATTTAAAGGCTTTTTTGAGTCCACCATAACCGCGACTTCATCAGTAAAAGTTTTTTTACCTTGATTCGCAAAAGCCTTTGGGTGCGGCCCGTGCGGAAAACCCGCCGGATGCAAAGTCATCATGTTCGCGTGTAAATTATCACGGCTGAAAAAATCTCCGGCGTGATAGAACAACACTTCGTCGTAATCAATATTCTGATGGAAGAATGGAACCTTAAGCGCATCCACATCACTTTCCATGGGACGAGGTAAAAATGTACAAACGACGAAGCCATTCGCCACAAAGGTAGTATGTGCGGATGGCGGCAAATGCGCTCTGTGCGATGTCATAGGCATGAGGTCATCAATGTGAAGTGTAAAGGGAAAGTAATCACCCTTCCAGCCAAGGGTATCATAAACACAGGTATCATAGGAAAATTGAGTGAGCACCTCTAAACGTTTAACAAAAATTTCACAAGACGTGAGACGCGTATCTTTTTTAAATTGGTGCAGCTCTTCTAAGTTAGGTTTGCCAAAACATGCCGGGTCATAAAAAGCATTTTTACCCGCCATGCCGCGATCCGGCTCCCGGTAAGAACTCGTCAGTGACTCCACAATTATAAACTGTGTTTTTTCATTAAAAACAAATGTGTGATGCAGGGCTTTTGGAATATTTATATACGAGCCTACTTTAAATTTAAGAAGACCGTACTCTGTGAGCACAACACCAGATCCGGTGTGACAGAAAAAAAGTGTGTCGCCGTCAGCATTTCTAAAAGAGCTTAGTTTGTTGTCGGCACTAAAAACGCTGACCTCATTCCAACATGAATAAATCGCCACATCAGAGTTAAAAAATAATCGCTGCCACTTTTTATTTGAGTATTTCATTTCGACCAAATCAAATAAGTGGGGCTTTAATGGCCCCTGAATATTGGTCCACTTTGTGGAAGCTTCGGGTTTAATTAAATGTGAAACCTGGCCGTAAAACCCTTGGCGCCCTTGCTCTTCTTCGTAACAACCTTCAGGAATAGCCTTGTGCCCTTGCGTGCTGTGTTTGCCTTGTGAGTACTGGTGCATTATCAATTCCTTACTGCCTCGTTTTACCGATAAATTTTGCTAGTTATTATTATTTTATGAAATATATCCGCGCGCGCGCTGATCACTTTCAATGGCATCAAATAACGCTTGAAAATTTCCTTCACCAAAACCACTGTGCCCTTTTCTTTGAATAATTTCATAAAATATCGGCCCGATGACATTTTTTGAGAATATTTGCAGCAAATACCCGTGAGCATCGCCATCTACTAGAATTGCATTTTTTTGAAGTCGGCTAATATCTTCGTTTACTATTGAAAGTCGGTCTTTCAACATTTTATAGTAGGTCTCGGGCGGAGAATTTAAAAACTCAATTTGATTGGCTTTTAATTTTTCAAGAGTGGGAATAATTTGTTCTGTGGTCATTGCGATATGCTGAATTCCAGCGCCTTTATATTCGTCGAGATACTCTTGTATTTGCGATTTTCCGTCGCTAGGTTCATTGATTGGTACTGAGAACAACGAGCACGGCGAACGCATTACTTTTGAAATTAAACCTGTGGATTTACCCTTGATATCAAAATACCTGGCTTCATAAAAATTAAAAACATGTGTGTAAAAATCACAGCATTTTTGCATTTCACCCTTTGGCACATTGTTGGTAAAATGATCAATGATCTGTAAGCCGTTACCAAGCGGAAAATCACGATAATTTTTTATTTCAAATTTTTTTGTGTAAAGGTCTTCATGATTGGTTTCATCAATAAAATAAATTAAGGAGTCACCAATGCCGTAAATGGCTAAATAGGGCGTAGCGCCCCGCTGACTTTGATTGCCATCAAAAGGTCGTGCGCCGCGCGTAACTGCTGAATTAAAAGCGCGGGTGGCATTAGCAACCCTGAGGCCTGTTGCGCACACACTAGGACCATGTGCCTTGGCAAATTCAGCGGCAAAAGTATTGGGCTCGGTATTTAATATAAAATTTATGTCACCCTGCCTGTATAATTTAATGTCGCGGTTTTTAATTTTTCCAGACTCTACAAAGCCCAATTTTTTAAACAAATTTTCAAAATACAGCGCATCAGTTCCGGCGTACTCAATAAAATCGACGCCATACAGGCCAATTGGGTTTTGCTCGGTTATTTTTGCTTTGGACCAGTCTGGTACTAATGACATAAGGACTCCAATCCCTTATTAAGGAAATAGGCCCTTACTCTACCAAGACTAGGTTTAAGGGTCAAAAAAAATGACCACTTACTAATTCTTATTAATCAATAGATGTTCGAGAAATAAGCAAAAGATCTGGATGTGCTGCCGGTGGACGAGTAGATATTAAGTGTTTTGAAGTGTTTTGAATAAATATTAAAAATCCGCACTTACGTGCAGCCTTTTTTGTTAATATTTCTAAAAAATACTAATTTAAATTTTCCTTGATAGTTTCTTTTATGGCCTTTTTAGATTTTTTTGGAGCATCCAGTTCAACTGAGGCTTCATCTGCTACTGCATCGCCCATGTCATTTGTCATCAACAGTTTGCCAATGCCGTTTTTAGCCAAAATAGCTACGCGTAACTCCGCCTGAACTGCGGGGTTCGCCTTTAAGTATTCTTTGGCCTGGTCGCGACCCTGTCCCATACGCTCGCCCTTATAGGAATACCAAGCGCCCGATTTTTCAACCATGTTGGCCGTGGTGGCTAAATCTAAAATATCACCTTCCGCTGAAATACCTTCGCCGTACATTAGATCAAACTCAACCTTGGTGAATGGTGGCGCCATTTTATTTTTAACAACTTTAACTGTTGTTCTGTTTCCTGTTACGTCTTCACCGCTTTTAATGGCGCCAATTCTGCGAACATCTAGGCGAACAGACGCGTAAAACTTTAAAGCGTTACCACCGGTGGTGGTTTCAGGATTACCAAACATCACGCCGATTTTCATACGGATTTGGTTAATAAAAATAACCAACGTATTAGAACGATTAATCGAGGCCGTTAATTTACGAAGTGCTTGCGACATCAAGCGCGCCTGTAAACCCATGTGAGAATCGCCCATTTCCCCTTCGATTTCGGCCCTTGGAGTTAGCGCGGCCACAGAGTCCACAACCAGCACGTCAATGGCGCCCGAGCGCACCAGTGTTTCAGTTATTTCAAGGGCTTGCTCGCCATTATCTGGTTGAGAGATCAATAAGTCTTCAATATTCACACCTAATTTGCGTGCATAATTAATATCCAGTGCGTGTTCGGCATCGATAAAGGCCACCACTCCGCCCTTTTTCTGTGATTGTGCGATAGCCGATAAAGCCAAGGTGGTTTTTCCCGAAGATTCCGGGCCAAAGATTTCAACAATGCGACCCTTAGGGAGACCACCGATACCCAGAGCAATATCTAACGAGAGCGCGCCTGTTGAAATAACTTCGACATCTTTAATTAAAGCGTCGCCGGCGTTAAGTCTCATAATAGAGCCTTTGCCAAATTGTTTTTCAATTGTACCCAAAGCCAGATCTAATGCTTTTAGTTTTTCGCCCTGTGCTTTTGCGTCTACATGTGTGTTAATTGCCATATTGTCTCCTTGTTATTATGTTTGTCATTGGTTCATTAATTAGGTTTAGTTGTTAAAATTTTTTTTCTAAAAACTCATTTAAATGTTTAAGGGCTTCAATGCACGATTGAAGCTGTATCTGTTTCCGATCCCCCTCAAAGTGGTGCGCAAACACCTGTGCACCAACCCCTGCATCACTTTCTGGGCCAGCCACCGCAACGAATACAGTGCCCACTGGCTTTGACGCTGATCCGCCACTCGGCCCCGCAATTCCGGTAATCGAAACCGCCACCGTAACCTCTAAGGCCATCCTTGCGCCAATAGCCATTTCTTTTGCGACCCCTAAGCTCACAGCTCCCTGTTTTTTTAAAGTCTCATCTAAAACATTTAAAAACTTCTGTTTTATTTTATTGTCGTAGCTAATTATTGAACCGGTAAAAACGCTTGAAACGCCCGCCAGCTCTGTAAAGTAACTCGACAAAAGTCCGCCCGTGCAGCTTTCAGCAAAACCCACAGTTAGGCGCTTGTCACTAAGAACCCGCACGATACTTAGAACTTCAGTTCTCAATACATTTGCTAGATCACCTGAGTTTTTTGATTCTTTTTGTTTCATATAATTTACATATGTAGAATATATGTAAGTTTAGCATCTGTCAAATGCAAATTTATTGCAAAAATTACTTTATGCGGCGCATAAAGTCTGGCTTCAGCTAAAGTTTCCCTGTTTTAAAATTAACACCCGATCACATTTTTTAGCAAGCTCTAGATCATGAGTAACCAGCACCGTGGTGGTTTTGCTGGCGCGGACTTGTTCAAAAAATAAACTCATCACTTTGGCGCCAGTGTCGCTATCTAGACTTCCAGAGGGCTCATCAGCTAGCAATAAGCGTGGCTGTGTAATTAAGCCCCGCGCCAAAGCTAGGCGCTGGCACTCGCCGCCACTTAGCTCTGAGGGTTTGTGTGTGGCCCGGTGGCTTAAGCCGACATTCTGTAAAGCACGCAAAAGATCTTTTTCAGAAAAATCTCGGCCTAAAATTTCTAGCGGTAGCGCTATGTTTTCATAGGCAGTTAGATGCTCCACTAAGTGAAATTGCTGAAATATAAAACCAATGTTTTCGCCCCTAAATTTAGTCATCTCGGACGGATTTAAATTTTTGATAGATTGGTTATTGATTGCAATATCGCCTTCATCAAAATTATCAAGCCCTGCCACTAGGCTTAAAAAAGTAGATTTACCACTACCCGAGGCCCCCACCACCGCCACCACCTCAGAGGTGCTAACCTGTAAATTCAACTGGTTAAGAATAATAAGTGTTTCATCACCCTGGCGGTAGATTTTTTTCAAATTGCTTATAGCCAAACTCATGCAACACCCTTTATTTTTTTTGCAAAAAATTAACTAAATATACGTAAATATTGTCAGCAATAATCTGATGCCCTTTTTCATTCGGATGAATGCCATCTGGCTGATTTAATTTTGCGACCCCGGCCACTTGATTTAATAAAAACGGCGCCAGTTCTATATTATATTTCTTAGCCAAGCGCGGAAAAATTTCTGAAAAATTTTTTGAATACTTTTTGCCGTAATTTGGCGGCACATGCAATTGGCCTAAAATAATTCTTATTTTATTTTTTTTCGCCCAGATCAAAGTATTTGCTAAATTTTTTTCAGTTTCTTCAATTTTAAGACCGCGCAGCCCATCATTACTACCCATAAGTATAAAAACCACATCGGGCTTGTCTTTGACTACCCATTTTAAACGACTTAATGTTGCGGCACTGGTTGAGCCGCTAGAGCCCGACGCCTTAATTTCCCATGTGGATTTATCTTTTTTAAACTTGTCTTGAACTAACTGAGGAAAGGCCGCTTCTTGCGCAACTCCGTAGCCTTCGGTTAATGAGTCTCCCAGAAAATATAACTTTTTTGCAAAGGCCGTGGAGTTTGTAAAAAATGAAACGAGAATAGCAATAAAAAAAAAGATCTTAAGCCATGGTTTGAGATCTTTTTTAGCTCTAGTAACGATTTCCGCCGCCGTATCCGCCACTGTCACGGCCGCCGCCATCGCGACCGCCACCTTCACGGCGCGGGCCGCGCGGCGGACGATCCTCTTGCGGCTTAGCCTCAGAAACACGCACGGGGCGCCCACCTATAGTTTGCCCGTTCATTTTATTTACGGCCTCATCGGCCATTGAGTCGTCTTCAAGTTCTACAAAACCAAAGCCCTTACTTCGTCCGGTCATGCGATCCATCACAACACGGGCAGAAGCCACATTACCAAAAGAGGCAAAAGCCTGCATAAGTTCATCATCAGTTACTGAGAATGCTAAATTCCCTACATATAATTTTTTTGCCATTTCGTTCCTCCGAAGGCTTTTATAGTTTACTCTGCTTACAACTTGCTAAACAAAACTGTAAGCAGAGTCTTAGGCTAAAATGGCCTCATTAATCAGACAAGTATTTGTCACAAAGCTGGCCCAAAACCTAGTGGTGATGCGAGTGACCATGCAGCCCATGTGCATGTCCGTGCTGTAATTCTTCAGCGGTCGCCTGCCTAATGAGCATTACTTCAACATCAAAAACCAGATCAACGCCCGCCAGTGGATGGTTGCCGTCTAAAGTTATATGCGTATCGCCAATTTTAGCCACCTTAACGACTTTCAGTTGCTGAGCTAATTGCAATTGTAAATGCGCGCCCAATTCTAATTTAATATGGGCAAGCTCTTCTTTAGGTACTTCCATAATCATATCTTTACGAAACTCTCCATAAGCCTCTTGAGCTGCCAATTGAATGTTTTGCTTATCGCCTTCGTTCATTTTTGCGATTACAGCCTCAAGGGCCGGAATAATTTGCTGCTTACCTTCCATAAAAGGCATGGGCTGGCTGGGTTCAGAGGCATCTAAAACCTCACCCCGTGAGTTTTTTAATATATAGTTAAAGGCAATAACACGGGCTTGTTGCATGAGCTTATCCTTAGTTAGGTTTTCTTAAGTTTTTTAGATCTATCTAAATCGGGGACTTTAGTCTAGCTCAAAATGAGATTTTTAATCTAAAAATCCATTTGATTTGCTTACACCAAGTATAATAGATCTAATTTATAAGCTAAGCGCTTGAAAACTGCTCAAACTGAGACGTATAATATAAGTATGATGATGCCGTCTGGCGCACTCACAATGAGCCTAAAAGCTTTGGTGCTTAACGCAAGTTATGAACCTCTTCGTATTATTTCGTGGCAAAAAGCCATTATAATGTGGTTTCAGGAAAAAGTAGATATTTTAGAATACCATTCAGCTTTTGCTAGAACTGTTCAGAACTCATTTAAACTGCCTAGTGTTCTTAAGCTTAAGGCGTATGTCCGCCCCAAAAAATTAGATGGTGTAAGGTTTTGCAGAGAGAATATTTACATCCGCGACAATTACACATGTCAGTACTGCGTAGTTAAATTTACTTTTAAAGAACTAACTATCGACCATGTACTTCCCGCCTCACAGGGGGGGCCAAAAACTTGGAATAATGTGGTGACCGCATGTCGGTGCTGCAATCAAACCAAAGCCAACCGTACTCCAGAAAAAGCCAAAATGCCTTTATTAAAACCGCCGCGCGCACCCTCATGGCTACCTGTATTCGAATTTAATATTGGCGGCGGGCGCGAAGATAAATCTCCGCTTGTCTGGAAAGATTATTTGAGATTCAAGACCAATTAAGTTAACGTTGGTTATGATTATATCTTTCACACAAAAGCTGCTGGTTAAAGAATTCGTGGAAATTGTCTCTGAAACCAACGGCATCTCGCTAGTTGACACTCTGGATTTAATGCTCTCGTCCTCACTAAAAAGTAAAAATATTGAGGCCTACAATTGGGTGGCCGAATACCGTGAGCAGCTCAATCAATTCATGGTGAATAAAATTGACATTCAAACCCTTAGAAAGCATCCATTTAATTTAGTTTTAGAAGAATTTTTCAGACGCTTTCCGCTAAAGTACAAAGAAGAGCATATTCATCTTTCCGGCTCTTTAACCTCTGAATTTATCTGGAGCAAGTTGCAGCCTATGCTGATGGGGCCGAACAAAGCCATCTATGAAAAAAAAATTAAACATGTTTACGGTAATGACGTTTGGCCAATTACCTCTAGCGCAGATGTTAATAAACTTATCTGCCTAAAGGAAAATGAAGGTTTTACCACCTACTTGCGTGTCTTGTTTTTACCTAGCTTAATTTTTATTTCAAAAGAGGCGCATGCAGAGGCCGCCTATCATATGGCAACCGAACTTTATAAAAAACAAAATGTGGGTTCAATTCGGCTAAAATTTATGATGAATCGCGCCACCTCCAAGTCGGACGATAAAATTCCCGGCCTTGATCTGCTGACCTCTGAAGATGTGGTCATGGGTTTATTTGAGGGCTTTAAAAAATTTCAATCAGAACATAAAGATTTTCAGTTTGCTTTATCGCCCGCCTTCAGAAAGGAAATAAATTATTTTGATGAAGGGAAGTTTGCCACACGCAAAGAGCACTTTATGTTCCAGATCGACGAAATACTGGATATGATAGATAAATACCCTGAGCTTACAGCACACCTAAATGAAGTCGACACCGTCGGCGACGAAAAAGAAATGTACCGGAAAGAGCATTTTTCAGAATTACAGCATGGTTTCAGAAAACTACAATATCGGGGTTTTAAAATTAAATCTCATCATGGTGAAACCTGGCACACTTTAAAGCGCGGCATTCAGGCGGTGGATAACGCCATGAACATCTGGCATATCGATGCCCTTGAGCACGGCATCAGCCTGGGTATTAATCCTAATTTATATTTTCACCAACTTTATCAGCGCGTCACTTTAAATAATATTTCAGGCCAAGCTGTCGAGGCAGGCTCTACTGACTACAAAGAACTAATGGATTTGAGTTGGGGCGGCTATCGCCCAATTTTACAGAAGCTGCTTTCGGGGGAGTTGCTTAGTGAAACCGACCGCACTAAGTTTTTAAAAGCTAAATTTCACACGGCGCGCGATATCGAACAATACCAGCACGATGTGCTCAATAGGTTGATACAAAAAGATGTGTCACTCATTGTTTTACCTTCTTCCAACAATAAGCTCACCGGTAAATTTAAAGATTATAAAGATCACCCGTTTTCGTGGTGGGAAAAAAAGAATGTTAATTTGGGCGTCGGCACCGATAATTACATCACTCTGAATACCAACTACATTCAAGAGATGTTAATATTACTGCTTACCGACCCGACTAATCTTAAAATAACCAAACTGTTAATGGTAACAACTGGCGAAACTCGCAGACCTTTTATTAGCCAATTGCTCTGGAAAATGAGAAAGGACGTCAATAACAATGCGCAACTTTGATAACGCTTACCTTTCGCTAAAAAACTCTACGAGCTGGAAACTGATGATTGTTTTCATTTTAGGACTTTCCAGCGGATTGCCTCTCGCTTTAACCGGCCAGTCGCTACAAGCTTGGTTAACCACAGAAAATGTAGATATCTCAACTATTGGGTTTTTTAGTTTGGTGGGCTTACCCTATACTTTTAAATTTTTATGGGCTCCACTGATGGACCGATTTGAGCTGCCCGGGCTTGGGCGCCGTCGCGGCTGGCTGGTAGTTTCTCAAATAGCGGTTGCCGGCGCACTGGTGTTGATGTCCTCATTTTCACCAAGTACCCAAACTCAAATAGTGGCGCTGCTGGCGGTACTCGTCGCCTTTTTATCGGCCTCGCAGGATGTGGTGATTGATGCTTACCGCGCGGATATTTTAGAGCCCAGCACCAGAGGCTTAGGCTCTTCGCTCAGTGTTTTTGGTTATCGCTTAGCTATGATTATTTCAGGGGGTGTCGCTTTTATCTGGGCTGATCCGGCCAATGGCAATGGCTGGAACTGGCCTAAAATTTATGTGATCATGGCTGGAATTATGATTGCCATGGCCATAATTTCTGTATTGTTTTTGCCGTCACTTCCAAAAAATATGACAGCTCCTACGAGTAACGCTAAAAATGATCTTCTGGGTTTTTTAGCCTTAGTTATTGTTGTATTCATTGGTTATCAATTCACCACACGCCTAGCGTCGCCCTTCTCAGATTATATTTTAACAGCGGTTTTTCCAGCCCTTGATGATGGCAGCGTGAACCCTAATTTAAAAAAATGGTCCGATATGCTTTCACTATTGTTGGGAATAGCCTTTGCCGTACCGCTGGCTTGGTGGGCGTCAAAAAAAGCTAAATACGAAACTTTAAACACCTCCCTAGCAAATTATTTTAGCATGAAAGGGGCCGCCCAATTTTTAGCTTTGATTGTTTTATATAAATTAGGCGATGCTTTTGCGGGCTCGTTAATGACGCCCTTTTTATTAAAAGGCGTGGGATTTACCCAAGCCGAAGTTGGCGTGGTGAATAAAGTTATTGGTATGTGGCTAACTATCGGTGGCGCCATATTAGGTGGTGCGCTCATGATGAGGCTGGGGCTATATCGTTCGCTATTCACTTTCGGCTTATTACAATTGCTTTCAAATTTAGGATTTTGGCTTGTCTCAGTTCAAGGCAAAGGAGCCTGGGGTGCCTTTGCCTTGCCGTCATTTGATATTATTTTTGTTTCACTAAAAGAAGCCACCAATGTAGATTGGCTTTTGCTTTTTGCCGTAGGCCTAGAAAATATTACCGGAGGAATGGGCACCGCAGCATTCGTGGCTTTTTTAATGGCGCTTTGTAATCAAAAATTTACCGCTACACAGTTTGCCTTGCTTAGCGCACTGGCTAGTGTCGGACGAGTCTGGGTTGGCCCGCTAGCAGGAGTACTTATTGTAAGTATTGGCTGGCCTTCCTTCTTTATATTTTCCACCGTAATGGCCATTCCTGGTTTGTATATGCTCTACAAACTTAGAGAAGTGATCGGGGCCCTTGAGGCCCCGAGGGCGCAGGGCAAATAGATCTTTATTGTTACTATTTTAAATTTATTTTAGAGTACTGGCGGTAGGATGCAACTGTAGCCTGGGCGCAGGTAGCTTTCCTTATCTGCCGCCGCCGGTTTTCTGAATTTAACTCCGCTCATCTCTTGTGTAAAACTTTGTAAGCATTTTTCTAGCTGTTGCAAATTAACCGAATTCAGCCGTTCATTTTCAACATTATATGTAATAAACAAATAGGTTAAATCAGCTTCGCCAAAAGCTTTTTGCAACGTCTCATTTTTTAAATCTACACGCACTCCCGCCTTAAGTTCTTTATCTTGAATGGCCGCAAACATCTGAATAAGCTGTGCCTGTGTGCTTTCGCTGTTAATCTGTTTAAACCAGTAGTTCACATGCTGATGAAACGGCTGCTTAACATCTTCTGCTAATTTATTTAACAACTCAGCAATAACAAATTTACCCTGTGAGGTTTTTTCAAACGACATGTCATGTGAAAATTTAAAAATAGCCCCGCGCTCGGCCAAATAACTTAAAAATTCATTTGCAAACTGAAAGCGTGGCAGAGATTTTTTTTCGGGCAAAGCCATTAATTGTAATAAAAAACTTTCGATAGACGGAAAATCATACTGAGTTTTTACTAAGTCTCGACCCAAATATTCGGCGACCGAGCCCGAACATGGAATTTTGGTAAGCGGGGTCACTCTTTCATAGTGTTCAAATTTAACAAATTGAATGGATAGCGTGACGGCCCCATCTAAGTCTTTGTGCACCACCATTTCAGATCTATCACCGCGTTTTATTTCAAGCACATGAATTCGCGATAGCAACTCTGGGCGCTTTCTAAATTCGTTCAAATAAATGGCTAATTTATCAGACCACAGCGGACGACTTATTTGTCGGCATTTTAAATCGACTACTGCTTTTTCAGACTCCCGCGTGGTGGCGTCGGGAATATGCACCAAAACATTATGTTGTGCCATCAACAGCAGGCTCTGCTGAATATCTTTATTGGCATAAATCTGTACAACCGAACTCGGCAAGCGCGTATAACTAGTAACACAACTAGCGAAATAAAAAATTAAAACCATAGAAAATAAAATACGTATCAACACAAAAGAGCCCCCCTCGCACCTGAACATCAGTTTAAGTAGTATAGAGGCTCCAGAGTTTTTATTCTACAAGACAAAAGCCTTGTCTTTTTTTATATAATTTTTGGGTTTTGCGAAGCCCTACTAATTCAGCTATATTCAACAGGGTTATTAGGGAGAACTATGAAAAAACTTATCGGAGCCGTCCTCATTATTTTAGCTTTACAATACTCAAATCAAAGCTGGGCTTGGGGCGGGCGAGGACACGCGGCAATTTGCGAAGCGGCCGTACATCTGGTTAAGGCGCCTGAACTAAAAGAGTACTTAATGAGCAAACCGCATATGATGGGCCACCTGTGCAACACTCCAGATATTTACTGGAGATCGCTTCCATCAGAAGTTCGAAAATCTGGCGATGCGGGTCACTATATTAATGCTGAAAAAATTGGTCTTAAGTTAAGCGAGGTACCCACCGATTTTAAAAAAATTATTGAAACCTACACTGGAAAACAAAATAAACAAAATGAATCACAAACACTGTTTCAGATTCCGGATGAGCTCGGCTCAAGTTGGTGGAGGGCTGACCAGTTTTACCGTCACGCCATTGATTCCGCAAAAAACTTAAAAGAACTACCCACACCTAAGGGGTTTAAAGAAGAACAAGACAATGAGCTGCCGTACAACAAGGCCTTCTATCATATGATTGTAAATTTTGGATTAATGGGTCATTTTGTTGGCGACAACAGCCAGCCTTTTCACAACACCTCTGATTACGATGGTTACGCGGCAAATCAAGGCGGAATTCATTCTTATTACGAAGACGCGGTGGTGTCTGAGTTTGGCCCAGAGTTGGTGTCACTAATTGTTAAAAAGGCTAAAAACTGGAGAGCACAGCCCTTCGCCTTAAAAAAATCAGTGATTGAAAATATGCGCGCCCTCAGTGAAATTTCCGTAACAGAAATTAAAGAGGTCCTTAAGGCGGATCCAATAATTAAACCTTCGCTATTAAAAATTGAAAAAGGCATGAGCCTAAAAACCCCGGCGGAAAGAAAGGCGGCCCCTGTGGCTTTTAAAAAAATGAACACACTGATTGTAAAACAAATGGCGCGCTCTAGTTATTTGCTGGCACATTTGTGGGATGAAGTTTATGAGGCCGCCCGCCGCCCCAATATCAAGGCTTATAAAAGCTTTCTTTATCCCTTTACCGCTGAATTTGTTAAACCTGATTACTATTGACATTAAAGCCTAATATCACCACACTAGCAGAGTTTATGAAGGGGCCGACCTTGACTATTTTAAAAAAAATTATCTTTTTATGCTTAGTTCTGTCGTTTTTCCTTACTAATACCCCTGTAACTGCGGTGGCTATGCATGATCATCACGCTTTAGATTCTGCGGCCCCTCAAAGTAACGCTTCAACTGCGGCTTCAACTAAGGACTGTGCTCATCAACACAAGTGCTGCAATTCGCTTGCACAATTCATATTACCTAGTATGCAATTGCAAATAGGCCTCACTTTACTTTATAAATTTCATATACGCACCTCAGATGCCTTAATTACTGGGCCCACCTTAGACGGCCCCTTCCGGCCCCCGCGACTTTCTTAAATTTTTCTATCTCAACCTCAAGCAGTAACATTAAATAACATATTAAATAACATATTGTGTGACATTTAATATGACATATAACTGAACTTAAAATATGTCAGCTCGTACTCTTTCGGAGAACCTATGTTGAATTCAATTATTCGTTTTTCTCTTAACCATCGGCTTATTGTTGTGGCCACCACTGCGCTGCTGGTGGTTTATGGCGCTATTACAATTAAAAATCTTCCAGTTGATGTGTTTCCTGATATCACCAAGCCCACGGTCACCATTATGACAGAATCTCATGGCATGGCGCCAGAAGAAGTTGAAACACGGGTTACGGTACCAATAGAAAGTTACTTGAATGGACTTCCCGGAGTTGAAAGAGTCCGCTCACAATCGGGCATAGGACTTTCGGCCATTTATGTTGAATTTGAGTGGGGGTCCGACATCTACCGCAACCGCCAACTTGTTCAAGAAAAATTAAATTTAGCAAAAGAGCGTCTGCCAAAAGATATTGCGCCGATTATGGGGCCCATTGGTTCATTAATGGGTCAAATTCAGCAAATTGCGGTGACGACGGATAGTAGCAAAATATCTCCAATGGAGCTGCGCAGCCTGGCCGAATGGGTGATTCGTCCAAGATTGATGACAATTCCGGGAGTTTCTCAAGTGATTATAATTGGCGGAGGACTTAAACAATATCAAATTTTAGTTTCAGCGGAAAAATTGAATCGCTATCAAATAACGATTGAACAACTTGATCGCGAGCTTGCCCAAATCAGTCGTAACACCACGGGTGGTTTTTTAGAAAAAAATAAACAAGAATTCTTAATCCGAAATATTGGCGTGGTTAACGGTATTGACGATATTAAAAAAACTTTAGTGGGTCTGCATTTTGGCAAGCCCATTTTAGTCGCTGATATTGCAGAAGTTAAAGAGGCTGCCCGCCTTAAGCGCGGCGATGGCAGCTTTAACGGCAAGCCCTCGGTGGTGATCACTATTCAAAAACAACCCAACACCGACACCCTTGCCATAACACAAAATATTGAGCGCGCAATAGATGATATCAGGCCCGCACTACCCAAAGAGGTTATCGTTAATACAGATGTATTTAAACAATCCAATTTTATAGAGGCGTCAATTAATGGGATACAGAAAAAATTAAGCTTCGGTACGGTCTTGGTGTTTATTATCCTTTTTGTTTTTTTAGCCAATCTGCGTATGTCAGTTATTACACTTACGGCAATTCCGGTTTCATTTTTAGTTACCGCGATTGTGTTTAAAATTTTTGGTTTAAGCGTAAACACCATGACTTTGGGCGGCTTAGCTATTGCTATTGGTGAATTAGTTGATGACTCTATTGTCGATGTAGAAAATGTTTTCAGACGCTTACGTGAAAATGCCAGGGCCGCTTCGCAAAAATCAATTCTTAAGGTTATTTATGAAGCCTCTAGCGAAGTTCGAAACTCTATAGTCTTAGCCACGGTAATTATAGTTTTTGTTTTTTTTCCGCTTTTTAGTTTAACTGGAATCGAGGGTCGTTTATTTGCGCCCTTAGGAATTGCCTATATTGCTGCGCTCGTGGCCTCGCTTGTCGTTTCGCTCACACTTACGCCGGTTCTTTGTTATTATTTTTTAAATAAAAACTTAACCGCACATCAAGACACCGCTTTTGTAACCTATTTAAAAAATTTAGATCGTAAAATTTTAAACTGGACTCTAGCCAAATCTAATCTTGTCTTAATTTCGGCGACAGTAATATTTATGCTGTCACTCATTTTAATTCCCTTTATGGGAAAAGACTTTTTACCTAAATTTAATGAAGGCACGGCCATGATTGCGCTCATTGCCTCACCAGGCATCAGCCTAACTGAGTCTAATAAATTAGGAATCACGGCGGAAGCTATTATGCTGTCATTGCCAGAGGTTAAATCCGTTTCGCGACGCACCGGCCGCGCAGAGCTTGACGAGCACGCTGCCGGCGTTAATGTCAGCGAAATTGATGTGGATTTTAAACCCGAAGGCCGCCCGCGCGAAATTGTACTAACGGAAATACGCGAAAAACTTAAAAAGGAATTACCTGATGTTGGCGTAAATGTGGGTCAGCCGATTTCTCACCTCATTGACCATATGCTTTCTGGCGTTAGCGCCGCATTAGCCATTAAAATATTTGGTCCCGATTTAACAGTTTTAACCGAAAAATCAATAGAATTAAAAGAGGCGATTAAAGACACTCCGGGTTTAGTGGATCTTCGTATTGAGCAACAAGGGCTTATTCCACAAATTAAAATTCATGTGCTACGTGAAGAGGCGGCTAAATTTGGTTTAAGCGCCGGAGAAATCACAAGCTTACTAGAGGCCGCATTTAATGGTGAAAGTGTAACACAAATTATTGAAGATAATAAAGTATATGATGTGTTTTTCCAGTTTGATAAAGCTTCGATTGGCTCGCTGGAACAAATGCAAACGACTGTATTAAAAATCAGGCCGGACGGACGCAAGGTTTTGCTGCGGGACGTGGCTGATGTTTATGAAACCACCGGCCCGAATGAAATCAATCACGAAAACAGCCAGCGTCGCATCGTTATCAGCGCCAACGCGAGTGACCGCGATTTGGGTAGTTTGGTTTCTGAGATTCAGTCTAAAATTAACAACAAAGTAAAGCTTCCTGAAGGCTATTACATAGTTTACGGCGGACAGTTTGAAAGCCAACAAGCCGCAACTCAAAAAATATTGCTTTATGGAATGCTTTCGTTGCTGGCGATTAGTTTTGTGCTTTATATGCACTTTAATTCAAAAACCATTACCTTACAGATCATGGCAACTCTTCCACTGGCCTTTATTGGCGGAATTGTGCTGCTGTTTTTTACCGACCGCACAATTACTGTGGCCAGCCTTGTCGGGTTTATTACTCTATGCGGATTAGCTTCGCGCAATGCCATTATGATGATTTCACATTATTTACATTTAATGAAATATGAAGGCGAAGCCTTTACCAAAGAAATGATTATTCGTGGTTCGCTCGAAAGGCTAATTCCCGTTATGATGACGGCCTCTGTTGCCGCCTTGGCGCTGCTACCGCTGGTTTTTGCTAAAGGTCAGCCCGGCAGTGAAGTCTTGCACCCCGTAGCGGTGGTGATTGTGGGCGGCTTGCTAAGTTCTACATTGCTAGACATTATTGTAACGCCAGTACTTTTTTACCGTTTCGGCCATAAATCGGCGGAAGCTTATACCCACCAAACACAAGGAGAAATTTTATGAACAAAACAAAAAACTTTTTAAGCGTTGCGGTTATTACTATTTTAAGCTTCTTCGTTAGTCCACAGAGTGGCGCACACGAAGGGCATGCTCACGATGCCCCCAAAGGAGTTAGCGCCCCCAGAGGGGGACAAATTAAGGAAATTGAAAATACTTATGTAGAAGTGGTAACTAAAAAAAATGAATTAAAAATTTATTTGTATGATAAAGAATTAAAACCGCTTGATGCGGCCACCTACAAAGTCAGTGCCACCGCACAAAAACCCAGAGCTAAAAAACAAGAAGATATTCTTCTAAGTGTTAAAGAGAATTTTTTTGAAGCCACTTATGACGCAAAAGGCGCCCACCGTTACAGCTTAACGCTGTTAATAAAGGACCCCAAAGAAGCACATCAGGATAAACTTAAATTTAACATCGAGCCTAAAAAATAAGGCCGCAAATAAAACTAAAATATCAGACTTGAAATAAGGATTCTTATGAAATTTAACCCATTTGCTTTATTAATGCTTTTTTTACAGTTATCTATACCTGGCAGCAAAATACACGCTACCGAGATCACGGCAGAAAATCTAAGAACCTTTTTAGAAACTAAAAACTCGCGTATTGCGGCGGCTAAGTTAGAAGCCGTTGCCGCCACAAACCTAAAGCGAACTTTAGTAAGGACCTTATTGCCTGATGTTGAACTTTATGGCGCACAAGAAACTTTTAAAGTCGGAAATCAAGACCAAACTCAACAGCCAACTTATGGTGCGGAAGCCAAAATTAATATTTACAATGGTGGTCAAGATCAACTACAAACAGAAATTATAAATTTAGAATCTGAAAGAGCCGATTTTAATTTTTTAAAAACACAAGCCGAAGAGCTTGCGACCGCCCGAACCCTTTATTGGCAGATTTTGTATGCTAAGGCAAATTTAGCTCTACTTAAATCTGCCCTTGCAGTAAATTTGCAAAATATAAAGTCGGCAGAACGTCGTATTTTAAATGGAGTGGCCACAGAATCTGATCGTGTTGAATTTGAAATGCAAACAGTAGCCCTTAATCTGGGGCTTGAAACTGCAAATTTAAATTTAAAAATATACTTGCGTAATTTAGCAGCGCTTTTAAATTTCGATGACCCCAGTCAGCTGCAATTCTCTGAAAATTTAACACATGAACACGATGTGGATGCGCTTCTCGCACAAGCTACCAAAGCGCAAGCTTATTTATTTAAAGAAACTGAACTTTTATCCGACATCAAATCTTTAGAAGCCCACAAGCAAAAACGACTTGCTTGGCCTAAGTTAGATGCCTTTGCGGCCCACAACCAATACAACCAGCGCGAAAAAGATCCGGCTGCCGCAGAGGCTCGTACTGAATCTGTATTGGGTGTTCGCGTATCAGTAAACCTAAGTTCAGTTTTTGAATCACACTACCAATCTACATCACTGTTTTTAGCGTCTCAAAGTGCAAAATTACTCGCCGGGCAAATAAAAAAAGAGGTTGAAGTTCAAATAAAAAACGAAACCGATGAGTTAACTTTACTCCACAATCAAGTTCATGCGGCAGAGGCAAACATCGCTCGCGCTGAAAAATATTACAAACTAACACAATCTGAATACTCCCGCGGCGTTAAAAACTCTCCGGATGTATTAGGCGCCTCAGAAAAATTATATGAAATGAAAAATAAACTTAACGAAATACTTCGCGATTTTCAAATTACTAAAACACGGATTTTTATGAAAATTGAAAAACAATAGACGCTCTCTGAATACTAAAAATTATAAGTTATTCCCACCTGTGATAAAAAATTCGTCATGTGAATTTGCTGTGTACTCGCTATTGATAACACACCATCCAGAATTAAATTTTTAAATTTAAACCCAATTCCCGCCGCAACTACGGTATCACTGGCGCCAGCTGAAACGTCTGTAGCCAGACCCGTTGCTCCGTTGACAGCAGTGACTGGGTAACCTATGTCATCTTTGGTTATGTTGATCAAAAATGACTGTTTCACCGTACCCCGAACGATCAACCAATCCTCGACCTGGGTTTCCACCCCAAACCAAACGGGTAATGTGCTGCGGGTAAAAACTTTATCACATACCGCTGATAAATAATAACCACAGTTAATTCGTGCTGTAATAACCTGAGCCCCCCAAAAAAAATCATTCTCCACCTGCCGATTAGAATCCACTAAACCCAGCGTCACGATATCTTGCCTGTGCAACTCATTCAATGTTACGGCCCCCGCCACCTCTTTAGAAAGTCTGTGTTGAGACGTTACATACGTAAACTCAAATAGTGTTTTATCTAACAGGTAAGAGACTGACGACTGCAGGTGGCCCCGGCCCTCGAATTTTTTGCCGGCAGCGGCCTCAACAAAATTCACCGGCACATACAAGGCACTCACTTGAAATTGACCTATTTCAACACCCAGACTAAGCCCCACTGAAGACTCTTTTAAGTCCGCCCGTTTATCGTTTTTAGCCGAATAAAATAGGCCCACGGCATAAGGGGTTAGGGCCTCATCTACCGCATAAAAAATATGAAGCGGATTCTGCGCCAATTCAAAATTTGAACTTGTTAAAATATTAATAAAGCGGCGAGAATCTGCAACGGCAGCGTCTTGATGCCCAAAAGACACCGCTAAATGATGTTTTTTGTCTGATGTGTACGAAATTATGGCTTCTGCATTTTCGCTTGTGGAACTTGCCGCCGTTACCCCTGTTTCAAGTGCTACAAGGTTATTTAAGTAAATTAAATCTATCGGCTTTTTATAAATAGACTGTGCATCCGTCAAATGAAAAGATTGGGCCAGTGCCTGCAAGCGGGCCTTAGACGCCTGTGCAATTTGCATTTTTAAACCTATTAATATGACTACACAAAAAATTAGCCTATTCATCTGACCTACATAACACGAACGATTAAACATTAATAAATAAAGCCTTGGGGTTAACCAAGGCTTTATTGCTTTTCTCAACTATTTTCTCAACTATTTTCTTAATAATTTTTAACTAAGAGAAACTAAAAGAGAACTAGAACCAGTACGACATGCCCACTTGAGCAAGCAATGATGTTGCATTCAATGTTTGTGACGTTGCCGCTGTTAAAGTGCCATCAACATTAATTTTGTTGAACTTTAAACCCGCACCCGCTGCAACTTTTGTTGAATCCACACCCGGAGCTGTTTCAGTGGCTGGAGTAACAGTTTCATCCTTAGAGTCGTTGATCAAAGATATTTGTGAAACTGATCCGCGCAGAGTTAACCAAGAATTGGCCTCAACTTCTAAACCTATAACAACTGGCAACTGCAGAGCTGTCGCTTTAGTATCAGGCGTACCAGTGTATTTGCTTTCAGTTTGATTTAGAGCCACGCTGTAAAATAATTCGTTGCCATCTTTTTTATGAGAGTTCACAACACCCAATCTAACTCCTTGGAAAGTCGCTTTTCCTTGCTCAACACCCGCAGAACTTTCTTCTTTAGCAACAAGAGTTGCAACATTAGCATAGAAGTACATGGTGTCTACGGTGTAGGCGCCGAATAGGTTCAAATCTGAAGATCCGGTAAATTTATTACCGTTAATGATATTCGCTGAATTAGCTAAGCCCAAAGCCAATGCGGCTTCCCAATCGCCTGAAGTGGCACCTAAGCGAAGAGCAGTAGTGGCTTCTTTTTCAAGAGCACCGACTGCCGCCTTTTTATTGTTGTAATTAGAATACACCAATGTACCAGCAAAATTTATATCGCCAAATTTCATACCATAAGTTAATTCAATAGGGTTCTGTTGATTAACACGAAGTGCTGGAGTCGCTGACAGTCTTCTTAAACCCCAACTAGATGCATTAGCGGACTCATGACCTAATGAAAGACCCATTTTTGCATCGCCCATAGTGCGAACAATCATGCCTTCTGCATTAGCATTTTCTAATGTTGGGGCTAGCGCGCCCGTCGCTCCAGTTTCAAGAGTTACATAGTCGCTAGCTAAATGAAATATACGGGCCGGATTAGTATACACTGTATAAGTGTCGACTAAATGGTCCGAGTGGCCTAAGGCGTGTACACGAGCGCGAGTGGCAAATGCGTTAACCGAGGTTAAGGCGATTGCGATTATTAATAGTTGTTTCATTTTGCGTCCTTTCGTTAAGAGCAAATGGTTTATATTGTTTTATAACCTTATGAAAAGAATCGTAATTATGCTGGCCCCTAAACGCAACCTAAAAAAAATAGACAGCGTAGCGCGCGTTTTTTTGCGCTTTAAAAATATTTATTGGTGTGGGTTTTTTGCATCATATTAATTGTTTTTATTTTCAGCATATTCTTTTTTTAAATTTATTTTATATAGTCTTTAGTAAATTTATTTTTCACTCTGAAAATGTGCAAAACTATTGTTTTTTTATTATAACCTCAGTGGTTATCTCTTTTTATATATTGCCAATATTGTGAGCGCTTTGGTTATGCATTATTCACCTGATAAGCGACGCGTCAGGTATTGCGCGTCGCATCGTGATCGGGCCCTTGGTCTAGCTTTATTCGTCCAACCGGAGCCTAGAGCTTTTGTTAACTTTTTATATTTAGGTCTAGTTGCTTATGACGGATTGCGCATGACTTTTATCATTCATAATATGAATATAAGGGTAGTTCGCGGTTTGGAAAACCTGTAAAAATGTTTTTACGGAATTAGAAACCATATTAGAAACCCTATTAGAAAAAATACTAACAGAAAAATAATAATACCTATGAATTCAAAAACTCAAAGCAAGAGCACTCACCCAAAAGCTTCAAAAAACACACTCGACGGAATTATTAAGCGACACCCCGATGGGTTTGGGTTTTTTATTCCTGATGATAAAACTCATGCCGATGTTTATGTGCCACAGCACTTAATGAAATCGGCCATGACCAATGATCGCGCGACTATTGCTGTTGAAAAAGAACGTGACGGCCGTTTTCGCGGCGAGATCCTTCGCATCACTCAACGCTCGCAAAAACGCATCGCCGGAAAATTTTCTAAATTTTCTGATAAATTCGGCATAATTAAAGATGAAGGGCGTGGTTGGGGCAAAGATTTAAAAATTCTTATTGAAAAATCTAAAAATGCGAATGAGGGCGAGCTGGTTGAGGTGCTGATTCTTAAGTTTCCGGACGCCGGCAGCTTTGAGGGCGAAGTTTTAAGCGTTATTGGAGACGCCAAAAACCCGCTGAATGATATTAAACGTGTCGTCATCACTCAGAATATTTCAGAGTTTTTTTCGGCCGAGACCTTAGCGGAATCTAAAAAATTTACCCCCCACCCGGTTGAAAAAGATTTTGTCGGACGAAAAGACCTTCGGCCTTTGCCAATTATTACAATTGATGGCGCCACGGCTAAAGACTTTGATGATGCCGTGTTGGTGCAAATGACGACTAAAGGCTTTCATTTATATGTCGCTATTGCTGACGTCAGTCACTATGTGGCACAAAATACGGCAATGGACAAAGAAGCCTACGAGCGGGGAACCTCGGTTTACTTTCCAAATTTTGTTATACCCATGCTGCCGGAAGCCATTAGCAATGGTCTTTGTTCGCTTATGCCCAATGTGCCGCGATTGGCTTTAGTGGCAGAAATGACTTTTGATTTCACAGGAGAGATGACCTCATCAAAATTTTATGAAGGCGTTATTGAAAGCAAGGCACGCGTGACATACGGCGAGGCTCAAGAGCTGATTGATGGTGTTGATGTTGAGGGGCTTAGTCACGTTAATAGTCACGTTAAAGAAAATATTTTTAAGTGTGCTGATTTAGCTAAAGTTTTAATGGCTAAAAGATTCAAAGACGGAGCCTTAGATTTAGAAGTTCCTGAAACGGTGCTGGTCATTGATGAAGCGGGAGAGCCCATAGACGTTATTAAGTCTGAAAGACTGTTTGCGCACCGCTTGATTGAAGAGCTGATGCTGGCCGCTAATGTGGCGGTTGCAAAATTTTTAGGAAGCAAACAAGACAAAAATAACGACCAAGACGGGCGCGAAACGGACAAAGACTCTGATAAAAAACCTTTGGCCTTTTACCGCATACATGAAGCTCCAGATTCTGAAAAAATTTCCAACCTTGAAAAATATATGGAAAACCTTGGGCATAAAACTACGCCACTCAGTGGTGGCGCCGGCAGCAGTAAACTACAGAAGCGCCTAACTCGCGCATTACAAGATTTTGACGGGCGACCTGAGGCGCAGATTATACATATACTGACTTTGCGCTCGATGAGCCAAGCTAAGTACACCCCTAATAATATTGGACACTTTGGGTTGGGTTTTGATTTTTACACGCATTTTACCTCTCCGATTCGGCGCTATCCAGATTTAATTGTGCACCGCCTGCTTAAAAGCCGCATCATAAAAAATAGCCGCTATCACGCGATGACGGAAGACGACTTATTAACAGCGGGCACGTGGCTTTCGGCCTGCGAGCAAAAAGCCGCTAAAGCAGAAAGGCAAATTCAAGCCATTAAAAAGGCGAGATTTATGCAAAAATTTGTCGGCGACTCTTACGAGGGCCTGATTAGCTCAGTTACAAAATTTGGTTTTTTTGTTTTGCTGCGCGAATTCAATATTGATGGCCTTGTTCGTTTAGACGATCTAAGTCAGAGTGGTGCTAATGCCTCAAATGATAAATGGGAGTTTAATGAAGAAAATTTAACTTTAACCGCTAAACGCTCGGGCTTCAGTTATAAAATGGGTGATATGGTTAAAGTGACCGTCAGTCTGGTTGATATTGAACAAGGCCAAATTAATTTTGTTTTGGAAAAAAATGCTAAGAAAAAATTCAAACCCAGCTTTAAACCTTCTATTCAACTTAAACCCTCTACTCAACCCTCTATTCAACCTATAACTCCACCTGCTAGGACTCAAGAAAAACCTGCGGCAAAGGACTATGAGCCAAAACCTCGCTTTTCCTCTTTGACAGACTATCTTGATCGTCGCTTGAAAGGCGCAAATGAAGAGAAATCAGAACCGAAGCCCACTTTTAGGTCCGTTAAAAATCGGGCGGACTCTGAAAAACGCAGCTCGCCTAAGAACAATTCTGGGGGTCTTCGCAAGACACGGCCTCAGAAACCTAGTCGAAAAAATAAATCTCGGTAACTTTCTTTCGCGTGCTTCTCGCGACGCTACTATAGAAAATTTATCGCTACCCGCGCGCCTCAGACTTAGTTTGAAGAGCTAGGACCCACCTTTGTAAAACTCGGTCAATTAATGGCCGCTCGTCCTGATTTGGCACCGCCCGACTATCTTGAAGAAATGTCTTTATTACATGATCAAGTGCAAACGCTTGAATTTAAGATCATCGAACAGGTTTTAATTGAAGAACTTGGCGCTGACTGGAAAAAATATTTTCATTCTATTGAAGAAAGCGCACTGGGGGCCGCCAGTATTGCACAAGTGCACCGCGCCGTCTTAATTACCGGCGAGCGAGTAGTCATTAAAGTACAAAGACCGGGAATTGTGCAAACCATTAATGATGATTTGAATGTTCTTTATTTTATAGCGGAGCTGTTAGAAAATTATATCCCCGAAATTAGACCCTTCAACCCTGTTGGCATGATTGACGAATACTTTAAAACCTTAGAACTAGAAACTAATTTTGTTGTCGAAGCTAATAATATCCGAAAATTCAAAGAAAATTTTAAAAATGAAACCCATGTTAAAATACCTAGGGTTCATTTTGATTTAGTCACCGAGCGAGTACTCGTGATGGAAGAAATGCAGGGCCAGCGACTTTCGCAGACTGATTCTTTAAAGCAAATCGATTTTAATGCCTCAGAAATTGTGAAAATAGGTCTTAAAGCTTATTTAAAAATGGTTTTTATTGATGGTTTTTTTCATGGTGATCTGCATGCTGGTAATTTTTTTGTATTTCCAGGTGATAAAATTGGCCTGATTGACTTTGGCGTGGTTGGAAGACTGAACTCTAAAACGCAATCAGCTATAGTCAATATGCTGATCGCCTTATCTAAAGAAGATTACATGCGCCTAGCCTATGAATACGTGGATTTAGCGCCGTTTTCAGAGCAGGTTAATGTCGATATTTTTGCTAAAGAACTGCAATCTTTAATTTCTCCCTATTACGGTTTAACTACGAAGCATATGAACATTGGTAAAATTCTGATGTCCTCGTCAGGTCTTGCGGCCAACCAAGGTTTGTCAATGCCCACAGAGCTAATGATGTTTTTTAAATCTATTGTTTCCATTGAAGGTCTTGGACAAAAAATCACGCCTGATTTTGACTTTCTGCAACTGACACTTACCATGATATCCGACGTGGCCGCACATCAATTTCAACCAACCAAATTTATTGATGAAGCCCAAGTTTTACTAAGAGAGTCGCGGGGTTTCTTAAGTTCGTTGCCCCGTCAGATGAATTTAATTCTGCGCCGAATGAATTCTCCCGATTATAAAATTAAAATTTATGTCGATGGAGTTGAGGGCTTAAGAAGAACCATTCTGGTTTCGTTTAATCTTTTATTTCTGGGAATTATCATCGCGGCCTTAATTATTTCTAGCTCGCTGATTTACCCGCATGAGGCCAGTTGGAAACTAGCGGGCATGCCCGCACTAAGTTTGCTGGGTTATATAGGTGCGGCCGCAATGCTTGTTGTGGCTTTTATAAATTATATAAAAAAAAACTAGGTCGCAATAGTACGGAACTTTTAAAGTTGGGAAATTATGCAACAAATTTATTATGAACTCAGTGTCTTAGCTAAATCCGTGCATTTTAAAAATTTATCCGGCGCCGCGCTGCATGTGGGTTTAAGCCAACCCCAGCTCTCTCGAATAATCGCCAAGATTGAAGAGGAATTAAAAATTGTACTTTTAGACCGTTCTGCTAAAAGAAAATCCGGATGGACCCCGATAGCCTTTCAGCTTTCAAATATGTTTGAAAAATCAATTAAACGCCTTGAAACCGATCTTCAGGGGCTAAGTCATAACCAATTAGTGAATGAAATTCATATCGGTACGCTTGAGGGGCTTTCTAGTTTTGCTATCAACGCCTGCAAACATTGTTTTGACCAAACCGGAGTAGCTAAAATTTACCTTGAGATTTATGATTTAAATGAGCTTGAAGCCCATTTTATGTCGGGAAATTTAGACATCATCTTCACTTCAAAAATTCCCGGTCGGCAAAAATATAAATATTTAAATGAACTGGGCTTTCAGATCCTAGAAAAAATTCAGACCAACAAAAGCTATGCGCTACTCTCTAGCTTTGAATATGGCAGGGCCCATAAAAAAGATTATGAAAACTTCAAACATGTACTGGTCACGAACTCGCTGGCCATCCGCAAAGACTGGTTCCGCGCTTACGGCGGCACCGGCCTTATGCCAACAGACGCGAAGCGCGGCAAATCAAAAGAAAACCACGAACCTGTACTTATGATCGGTTCCGAAATTTTAAATCCGAACCTGTGGCAGCAGGTAAGCTCCGCCCTAATGGATTAGGGTTTCTCGCTTAAGCCTTTATGTTTTTGCCTCTGCCGCATGATTTACGCTTGCCACATTAACTAAAACAGCAGAAACTAGAATGTAAATATGCCAAAAATCAATCCGCAAATAATAATTTTTTTTTTCAGTCTTACAATGGGTTTAACGGGCTGTGGCATTAAGGGGCCACCTTTGCCGCCGCTACCTGATGAGACCATTCAAAAACAAAAAATTAGTACGGACGCTCTGCCTGTTAACGAAAAACTCCGCGCTAAACCCAAGAAAAAAAATGAGCGTTAAAACCCACTTAATTTCTGGCGCGGGAAATACTTTTCACCTTGTTTATGATGTAAGTCAGAACATTTTTTTTCTAAAAGCGCTTGCAAAAAAAATAGGCCAAAAAACGCCCGCAGATGGTTTTATTTTTTTAGAAAAAATTGCGGCAATTCAATCAGTTGAAACTTATAAATGGTATTTTTTTAACAGCGATGGTTCTGAGGCCGAAATGTGTGGAAATGCCGCGCGATGCGTGGGTTATTATATCAAAAATATATTAAAAAGTCAAAATAACCATTGGCGCTTAATAACGGCGGCGGGGCCGATAACAATTAGTTTTATTTCTACAGAAAATTACAAAATTACGATGACTCCGGCAAAAATATTGAATTCCAGTTTTGGGTTTTTTTGCGATACCGGCGTGCCCCATTTGGTAATTGAAAGAAACGACCTCACTATTAATGAAAACCTCTTGCGGGCGGCAAGACGGGCGCGGCAGCATGTTGAATTTTTTCCGCGCGGCACGAATGTAACCTATGTGATTTTAGATAGTAATGAAGCCAAACTTAAAGCGGTGACTTACGAGCGTGGTGTTGAAAATTTCACACTTGCCTGCGGTACGGGCGCGGTGGCGGCCGCCTTGTACCGCTTAGCTAACAACCTCGCTAATAACCTAGCTAATAACCCCACTAGCAAATTAGCTATGCGCGGTGAAATGCAAACTCAAGTTGAAATGCCCGGCGGAACCCTTATGATAGATTTGTCAGACTTAAGTAAGCCTACCCTGGCGGGGCCGGCGGTATTATTGGGGAGTTATGAATAGGATTCAAATTAATTTTAAGGGCGTGACTTCGGCACTGCCAACTCCTTTTGTTGGCCAAGGACTAAATAAAAAAATAGATTTTGAGTCTCTGACTAGGCTGGTTGAGTTTCAGCTTAAAAACGGTATTAACGGTTTGGTCGTTAATGGCACCACGGCTGAAAGCCCAACGCTCTTGTGGAGTGAGGTCGAAGAAATATATCGCTGTGTTCGTAATATTGCGGGCCAGCAAGTGCCAATTATTTTAGGAACGGGTTCAAATTCAACAGCGCATACTATGGAGACAACTCAAAGGGCGGAAGCACTGGGCGCCGATGCCGCCTTGGTGGTGGTTCCTTATTACAATAAGCCGCCGCAAAGAGGCCTAGAACAACACTTTACTGAAGTGGCGCGCAGCACAAGGCTGCCCCTAATTTTATACAATGTGCCCAGTAGAACCATCACGTCGATGGATCTTGATACTATTCTGACCCTTTCAACTGTTAAAAATATTTTTGCAATTAAAGAAGCCAGCGGAGATCTGTTGTTTGATCAAAAGCTAAAGGCCCAACTTGCGCCCGAATTTACGCTGCTTACGGGAGATGATCTTAGTTATCTGCCGTTTTTAAAACTTGGAGGTTCTGGAATTATTTCTGTTATGTCTAATGCCATAACCGCCGCCTGTGCTAAATGGACAAAGCTTGCGCAAGCAGAAAAGTGGCGCGAGGCCGAAGAAGATTTTGAAAAACATACGGAGTTAATTTCTTTGATGTATGCTGAAGCAAACCCGATACCCTTAAAATGGATGCTGTATAAAATGGGACTCTTTAAGTCGCCGGAAATGCGTCTGCCATTAACTTGTCTTAATAGTAAATTTTATGAACCCATTACGATTGAATTAAAAAAATTGGAACTAATTTAACATGAAGATCGCGAGCAAAACTAGCCGCAAAATTAATATTGGACTTTTTGGGGGCAGTGGTAAAATGGGTCAGGCCGTTATGCAAGCTCTTTTTGAAGTGAATACAAAAAACAAATTTATTCCTTATTTGTTCATTGGAAAAAAGCCTTCAGGTCAGTTTGCGCTAAATTTTGCGTTAAATTTTACATTAAACGCAGAAAAAATTAAAAACGTCGAGCCTGAGGTTTTGGCAGACGTTGATGTGTGGATTGATTTTACGTCTAGCCGTGGGCTAGCGGAGCTATTAACGCTGACTGAAAAGTTTAAAACGCCAGTGGTTTCGGGATCAACCGGTTTAACTGCCAAAGACTTCAGTAAGATAAAAAAGCGCGCCCAAAAACGAAATATTTTTTGGGCGGCTAATTTAAGCCCCGGACTTTGGGCCTTTCGTCAGGCCATGAAAGGGTTTTCAAATGTTGCAAATTTTGATTTTGCACTAGAGGAAACGCATCACACCCAAAAAAAAGACCGCCCCAGTGGAACAGCAAAAACTTTGCACGCTGATCTGGAAAAAATAACAAATAAAAAAATTAGCACTCCCGTAAGCCTTCGGTTGGGTGGAGTTTTTGGGGTTCACACCCTTTATGCGGCCTCTGCTAGCGAGGTCATCACTCTACAGCATCAGGCCCTGAATCGAAGAGTTTTTGCCGAAGGCGCCCTGATGGCTTGCCGCTGGTTAGTTCAGCAAAAAAATGGGTTTTATTCAATGGACGATATGTTTTTAAAATCAAAGGAGAATTTATGAAGTTTTTTATCGACTCAGCAGATGTAAGTGAAATTAAAGTGGCGAGTGAGCGCGGCTGGGTTGACGGCGTGACTACAAACCCGTCGCTCATTGCAAAATCCGGCAAGCAATTTGAAGATGTCATAAAAGAAATTTGTAAAATCACCAAAGGTCCAGTCTCTGCCGAAGTTATTTCGCTGAAAGCTGACGAAATGCTTAAGGAAGCTTTTGTACTTGCGAAGTGGGCGGACAACATAGTTATTAAAATTCCTATGTGTGAGGAGGGCATGATTGCAGTTAAAAAACTAACGACAGAGGGTATAAAGACTAATGTAACCTTGGTTTTTTCAGTGATGCAGGCGCTTTTAGCGGCCAAAGCGGGGGCAACAATGGTTTCGCCGTTTGTGGGCCGACTTGATGATGTGGGCACAGATGGCATGATGGTGGTGCAAGAGATTATTCAAGTGTACAGAAACTACGACTTTGCAACGGAGGTCTTGGTGGCCTCGGTCAGAAGCCCTATGCATTTGCAAGCGGCAGCCCTTATGGGGGCGGATATTGCAACCATTCCGTACAAAGTTATGCAAACAATGACGGGGCATCCCTTAACTACTAGGGGCATAGATATGTTTTTGAGTGACTGGAATAAGTCACAAAATAAGCAATGATAATTTTTAAAAAAATATTAAATAGAATATATAACTGCGCGACACGTTTTTTTTGGCTATTATTTCTTCTTGGCTGCCAAACTCCAGGGCTTGTCATTGAAGAGTCTAATTACTCGGTCAAGCAGCATCGCGTAGCCACGACGCTTGCGCTGGGCCAAGTTCGTAGCGTCAGTCAGAATGGACGAGTTCTGCTTTCTTATTACCATGATCGTAGTTTAAAAGGTTTTCAGGTTACGGCCAAAACAACGGAAAGACTTTACACAAAGGTAAGTGTTCTCGGTAATCGAAGACCCTATACTGTTTCCGTAGAAGTTCATATTGAACAAAAAGACCCTGAAACAAATAGGTTTATAGACATTGGCCTAGATGATGAGCTGGGTTTTAAAAGAGCTCTGGCAATAAAAGAAGTGCTTAATCAAAGTCGCGCTGAGAGCAGCGCCTTTGACGAAGAGGTGCCCTTTTAGGGCTGGCCCATGCTTGTAGAAGTTGCCATTGAAGTTAAGGCCACAAACAAAGTGGTGAATTCTGACCTAAGGGGATTAAAAGCTATTGAAGAAGAAAACTTATTATCGGCCTATGTACTTGTTAGCCAAGATCCGCATTCGCGCAAAGAAGGTAATATTTTAATTATTGGCGTTGAGGAGTTTTTAGAAAGACTCTGGAATCACGATTCATTTAAAAAATTATGACTATTCACAACACCAAGGTCGTGCCAAGGCTTGTACTAAAAACAAGACTCTTTGACGAAGAGCGGCCTTTCTCGTTATTCTGTAGGAGTAGTCAGGAGCCCTATTGACATCGTATTTGCTGGCACTATCTGGGATAGTCACAACATTTTTATTTTTTAGTTCTCAAACCGAGCCGTCTCGCATAGTCACTATTCAGCGCCCAATGGTGATTACTCAAGAAAGAAAAACTCCCGCCTATTTTGTTTATCAACAAACCCAAAGGCTTCAAGTAGAAAATAGCGCGCCCGCAATGACAGCTAAGGCAATAGCTAATAGACTGCCAACCACCTATTTAAGTAATTTAAGTCTGTCGCCATCACCTGCTAAGCTACTCGTGGCGGAAATGAAATTTAATAAGCGTGAATTTTTGGCCGCGCCCGATGCAGAATTTTTTCAATCCGTTGTGTTCTCTGCACAAACGCCGGAACGAGCCCCGGCGACAAAATCAGAAAAAAAATACTCAACGGCGATGGCAATGCAAAATCTACAGATTTCTGCGGCAGCAAAACCGGCTCTTGCAAATAAATTGGAAAACAAATGGGCCACAATCAGGGGTAAGTTCGAATTGATCGAGGGTGTGGGTGTTGTTGACCACATTATCGAACTTAAAAGAATTGAAGAAGGCCAGGTGCGCGAAGTTGGATATATTGATTTAAAAGCCGGGCTGTACTCTATTGATATTGAGTCTCCACGCGGACAGCTGGTGGCAGAAATTAAAGATCGAAATGGGTTTATTATCGGAGAAGACCGCGAGCCGCTTATTAATTTACAGAGCCGAGGAAGTTTTTATGAAGGGCCTTTTCTGCGCCTAGGCCAACCGGCAGGGCTCGCCACCAATCCGATATTTACTAACGCGACAGCGGGAACAAAAATTGCGGGCGCCAGAGAAAAATCCTCAGAAAAATCCTCAACCAGAGCCACAATTTTTGATAACCAAAATGCCTTAGAAAAACCAGAAGACACGTTTACAAATATCTCCGGGTACTCATCTACAATCAGTCGCTTTTTTGACCCCCGCGCTAAGTACAAAAATATAACCTCTATTCGTCATACCGGAGATAAAACCGAAACCAGTCTGTTTACCAAAAAATGGACCGATGGTGTGGTAAGTTACATTTCTGATATTCAAAAAATAGAATTCAAATCTAAAAATGGACCCCTAATTATTGGACGTGTTTTGCAAAATGGAAAACCCGTGCTTAATGCAGAGGTACAAATAGCCACCGCCCCGGGCCTGTTGCCAATTTATTTTGATCAATTTATGATTCCAGCATTTAATCAAACCTCTACCTCTGAAAATGCTTATTTTATGTTTGTGGGCCTTGAACCCGACAACTACCAAGTTATCGCCTTTAAACAGAACATCATACTGGGTAGCCAAATGTTTATTGCCGAAGAAGACGCGGTAGCTTTTCAAAATATTGCAAGCCAAAGCATTCCAAGAATTAAAGTTGTACGCAGTTTTGATGCCTTTGCTGGAGTGGCCACGTCTGTCGATGTCGCTCATGCGGAATCGCCAGAAGTTCTTGAAATTTCTGATGAGGGCACGGCATCACTTAAAACATTTTCGCAAATGGGCCTTAGTGAGTTTTTAGTTAGAAGTCCCGATCGTCAGTACTTGCCAATTCGCTACATACAAAATGCGTTGCAAGATTATGTTCACTTGCCGATGATTCAAGAGCAGTGGCTTACGGCGGCTAAAGAATATAAAAAAATTACGGGTCTGGCGGCGGGCCTGACTGCGAGTCTGACTGTGAGCCTTACCGAGAGCCCTCCGGAAACAGGAATTATTATTGGGTTTTCAAAAAATCTAAATTTTGATGTGTATCTGGCGGCTGACAACTACAATAAAAATGACATCGTTTATTTTAATTCCGCAGGGAATATTGTTGAAGAGCCCAACGTGGGCGGCGGGTTTGTGCTATTTAATGTGCCCGTGGGCGCCCGCGAAGTTATTGTGCAGGAGCGCCTGACGGACAGAATTTATGCTCAGTTTTTTAATGTGCTCTCACAGCAGGTTTCAGTTGCACATTTTGGTGGGGAATAAGCTATTTTAAATTCCAATACAGCTAGGTAATTAAGCCTCAAATCCACTGAGCACCAGTGTTTTAAAAAAATCTCCGCGCTGCTCAAAGTTTTTAAATTCGTCTAAACTTGTGCCGCCAGGGCTTAATAAAACCACATCTCCACTGCGGGCGCGTCTTTGAGCATAATTAATGGCCGAACCCAGATTTTCAAAATACTCTCCAGATAAAGCTGAGCTTTCTTTGGCTAGCCTCCCGCAAGCGCCAAAAAAAATCGGATTAATCTGAGAATTTTTAATTAAAATAGTTAGCTCATTCCATGGAAGATTTTTATCTTTTCCACCCAAAAGCAAAAATAATTTACCCACCGCAGAAATATTTTCAAGACAAGCTGTTACCGCCACCATTACAGAATCTATAGCGGTGGCCTTGCTATCATTAACGTAGGTCACGCCGCGAAGCTCGGCCACAAACTCAAGCCGGTGAGCTAGGCCGCGATACTGCGCCATTTCTATCAGGCTGCTTTCGGGCCAAGCACAAAGGTGGGCCATTTCAGCGGCCAGTGCAAAATTATCTTTATTGTGTAATCCGAGCAAAAAAAGTTTTGGCAAAAGTTCCGCGCGAGAAAAATTTTCGGCATTGATTAATTTAGTTTTTGAGTGCGCAAGTGCTGAATATTTTTCACTATCTTTTGAGGTTTTTCCAAATAGACAAAGCTCTTTGGTGATGGCGGTAATTTTTAATTTAGTTTGATAATATTCTTCAAGGCTTGAGTATCTTTCTAGGTGATTGGCCGAAAGAAAAGTTACAATGGAATAGTCTAAATTTAGCTGAGCACAGTTTTCAAGCTGATAGCTAGAAAGCTCAAGTACCACCCATTCTGCCCTCGGGCCACTCTTTAAAATATTTAATGCGTAAGTGCTAAACGCGATGCCAATATTTCCACCAACAAAACAGTTTGGATCAAAAGATTTCGCGCCCGCACCCAGTAATGACACCACTGTGCTTTTTCCAACACTTCCCGTTACCCCAATTATTTTTTCGGTGGTGATTAGGCTTGCGGCCAAATTAATATCAGAAGTTAGAAGCGCGCCATCAGAAACAAGTTTTTGTATCCATTCGCTTTTCAGTGGAACGCCGGGTGAAACCACTAAAGTTTTTGGATTTAAAGCTAAAAGTTGTTCGGGGGTATGGCAATGTTTATAAGCAAGTGTCGCATTGGGCTTTTCATCATATGTTATAATTTGTTCTGACCTATAGGCGAATTGCTCAAGTAGACTTAGGGCCGCGCCCCCACTTTTACCCAGACCAATGATGGCTATAGGAGTTTTTAGGTTTTTAATATACGTTGCATCCATGCAGTTGATTTTAACTGTAGTTGTGAAACAATGTCATGGTGAGTTTTATATACACCGCAATTATTAGTGACTTACATCTGACAGACGCAGAACCACCAAGACATCAGGTTAAGTCTAAACACGCGTTGTGGAAAAAGTTTAAAACCAAAGAGTTTTATATTGATAGCGCGTTAATTCAATTTTTAACATTTATTCAAGAAGAAGCCGCGACAAAACCGGTTGAGTTGATTTTAAACGGAGACGTTTTTGATTTTGACAGCGTGATGAGTTTACCCGTAAGCGCTATTTATAAAATTAATTGGCTTGAAACCAGAAGGGGCCTTTTTCCAAGACAGGAAAAATCACTTTTTAAAATTAAAATAATTTTTGAAGAGCACAAAGCTTTTGTTAATGCGTTAAGAGACTTTATACATAATGGAAACAAGGTCGTTATTATTCCTGGAAATCATGATGTCGAACTGCATTTTCCAGAGGTGCAGGCCTACATTCGGGAGGCCCTCGCTCTGACTGAAGATAAGCAAAAAAATTTGGTTTTCACCAGTTGGTTTTACATTAGCAATTATGATACTTTAATTGAGCACGGCCATCAGCAAGACCCCTATTGTCTGTGCGAAAATCCGTTAAATCCTTTTTTACTTGATTATAATGAGCTTTCGGTTCGGCTGCCATTTGGCAATGTGGCTTGTCGGTATATGATGAATGGTCTTGGCCTGTTCAACCCGCATGTTGAAAAAAACTATATTATGTCGGTACCCGAGTATCTCCGTTTTTTTTTCAAATATTTAATAACCGCGCAGCCCCTGATTATGTGGACCTGGCTTTGGGGCGCAATTGCCACGCTTTGGCACGTGGTGGCTGACAGATTTGCGACGCCCTATAAGGGGAACATCAGTCAAGAATCACGAGTTAATCACGCAGCGGTTCAGTCGCAGGCAACGCCCGCTATGGTCAGGCAACTGCAAGAACTCTTTGTTGCGCCCGCCACCAACAGCCCAATACTTATAGCTAAAGAGCTTTGGCTTGATCGGCTTTTTTTAATTTTATTTGCATTTTTAATTATTTATTATGTTATGTCCATCCTGAACAATTACCTGGGGCTTTCTTTGTATTGGTTTTTTCTGCCGTTTTCTCTTTTTGTTCCCTTTTTTCTTTTTTACGCAAGGTCGGTAAGTTCTTTAGTGTCTGAGTACAAAGAACCCAGCGAGGCCTTGTTATCAAAACAAGCGGAAATCACCGGCGTTAAACGTGTGGTGTACGGACACACCCATGTGGCGCGGCACGAATTTTACGGCTTTGTTGAACATTTAAATTCAGGAACTTGGTCGCCCGCCTTTACCAATGTAGAGTGCACCGAAATTTTTGAAAGAAATACTTATGTTTGGATAACTCCAGTCGCCGCAGATCCTGGCGTTCGTAAGGCTGAACTTTTACAATTTGTTGTAAAAAACAAAACCGCCCTTGCTCTTTCGGACGGCTAAAACAGTTTACCAGACCATGTCCCTGTCGCCACACTCGTCATTTTTACAATAAATTTGACGGATATGGCGACAGTGCGCTACTCTATGGTATATGCCAAATTCATTTTACGAATTAACGATACCGGCCAGCACGCAAGAAGACTATAGTTTGGCAAAACACAAAGGCCAAGTTGTGCTGGTGGTAAATGTGGCTAGCAAATGTGGTTTCACGCCCCAGTATAAGGGCCTTGAAGAGCTTTACCAAAAATTTAAAGATCAAGGGTTTGTAATATTAGGCTTTCCGTGCAATCAGTTTGGCGCACAAGAGCCCGGCACTGATGCGGATATTCAGCAATTTTGTACTTTAAGCTACAATGTTAGCTTTCCGATTTTATCTAAAATAAATGTTAATGGCGATAAAGCTTCGCCCATTTTTAAATTTCTTAAAGAAAAATCCCCCGGACTATTGGGCGCCGAGGCTATTAAATGGAATTTTACCAAATTTTTAGTCGGTAAAAACGGAGACGTTATCAAGCGCTATGCACCCAATACTGAGCCCGCAGATTTAGTAAAAGATATAGAAAAAGCCCTGGCTTAGCCCTAATTTGGCTTACGCTGCGCGTTAAAAAATTAATAGCTATTTGTCAACGGCTATCTCGTATGTAACGCTTTTTAAGTCATCTTTATTGATTGGAGACACAATGGCAGATTTATTAGTTGTAGCAAGTAAAGTGAAAAAGTTTATCAAGGAAAAGGGCGAAATGAACACCTCTGCAGAAACTGTTGATCAGCTTTCTAAAGCGATCGAGGCCTTATGCATGAAGGGTATTGAATCTGCTAAGGCCGATAGCCGCAAAACGGTTATGGCTCGCGATATTATTATTGATCATATTTAGCCTTAACTTTAGCCTTAATTGCTTTACTCTTTGTAAATAGACCTAGCAACTAAAGCATTTTTAAAAGCTCAACCCAAGATATTATTTTTACCTCTAAAGATTGAGCTTTGTCTACTTTTGAGCCCGGATCATCGCCCACGACTAAATAATTTAGTTTTGAAGAAACCCCCGAAAGTAGTTTGCCACCATTTTTTTCAATAATTTCATGAGCCTCATCGCGCTTAACCGGCAAAGTTCCAGTAACTAAAAAACTTTTACCGGCCAGTGGACCCGTTATTATACGGGTGTGCTTTTCAAGCTCGATAAAACTGTTTAGACGCGCAACTTCTGTTGCAAAGTCTGCACTTTCAAGAGATTTTAAAATAGACAAAGACACCTTGGGACCAATTTCCGGAATGCTTTCAAGCTCTACCTTTGTGGCCCTCAAAAAAGCATCGCTCGATATAAAATGATCTGCCAAAAGTTTGGCCGTTTGTTCGCCCACAAACCTAATGCCCAACGCATAAATAAATTTAGCTAACGTTGTTTTTTTACTTTTTTCAATACTGCCAAGAATATTTTCAACTGATTTTTCTCCTTGCCGCGGAAGCCTTAACAACTCTTCTTTTTTAAGAGTGTATAAGTCTGAAAAAGTTCCTATTAAATTATTATCAACCAAAGACTCAATTAATTTATCTCCAATTTTTTCCATATTCATTGCGCGCCTTGAAACAAAATGCTTAATGGCTTCCTTAAGCGTTGATTTACAAAATGGATTCACGCACCTTAAAACGGCTTCGCCCTCTTCTTTAACCGCTTTTTTTAGGCAGCTGGGACAAATATCTGAAATTATATACGGCACAGAACCGGCCGGCCTTTTTGTTAAGTTGACACTAACAATTTCTGGAATTACATCCCCCGCCCGCTGTATGTAAACACTGTCATGTAGGCGCACGTCTTTTCGGGTGATCTCATCCTGATTGTGCAGAGTTGCATTCGTTATTGTAACGCCGCCTACCTTTACGGGCGCCATAATAGCCACTGGCGTTAGCGCGCCCGTGCGCCCCACTTGAATAATAATGTTTTCAATTAGGGTTTCTGCTTGCTCAGGTTTAAACTTAGTCGCGGTGGCCCAGCGCGGACTTCTGGCAACAAGGCCTAAATCTACTTGTAGTCGTAGTGAGTTCACCTTGATAACAATACCATCTATATCAAAAGCTAGTTTAGCCCGGCGCTTTTCAATTTGTTGATAAAAATTAATTAGGTCCTGAGGATTTGAGCTGTTAACTGTTAAATCTTCATCAATAGTCGGCAGCCCAAGATTTTTTAAATTTTCAGAAATATTTTTTTGAGTAGAAAAAGAAATTCCAGCATACTCACCCAGCGCGTAAGCTATAAATTTCAAAGGCCGTAAAGCGGCAATTTTTGGGTCTAATTGGCGTATGGTTCCGGCGGCCGCATTTCTGGCATTTGCAAAAGTGTCTTCGCCGGCATCAAGGTACGCGGCATTCATGCTGATAAAATCTTTTTTAAAAATTATTACCTCGCCGCGAACCTCTAAAAGTTTGGGTGGCGCGCTTCCTTTTAGCCTAATAGGAATATTTTTTATAGTTTTTACGTTATGGGTAACGTCTTCACCTATGGCGCCGTCGCCACGGGTTAGGGCGCGCACGAGCCATCCCTCTTCGTAAATAAGCTCCATTGAAAGGCCATCTAGCTTAGGCTCAGCAAAGTACTCTACGGCGACCTCACTACGTAGAAATTTTTTTACTCGCAGATCAAATTCAATAATTTCTTCCGCCGAGTAACTGTTCGCTAAAGACTGCATGGGTGTTCGATGGGCGACTTTATTAAAGTGCGAAATAGGCTTTCCGCCTACGCGCTGCGAAGGAGAATCTGAGGTTTCTAAACTTGTGTCTTCGCTTTCTAATTGTAAAAGCTCCGCAAAAAGCTGGTCGTAATCGTAATCACTAATCAGTGGCCGGTCTTTTTGGTGGTAAAGCTCGTCATGACTTTGAATAAGTTTTTTAAGTTCTTCATGGCGTTTTTTTACAGAGCTTTGAGGCATGGCCGTTTAAAACTACCAACCTAATGCTTATTCGACTGAATCATTAAATCCGCAATCAGTTTTGAAAAACGTACGGGATTCGGAATTGCATTGCCCTCAGTTAATAAAGCCTGATTGTACAGAATTTCTGACCAGTTTTTAACTTGATCCTCATTGGCGCCCAACATGGCTTCAAAAATTAAATGGTTCGGGTTGATTTCAAGTATGCGTTTAGATTCTTTACCGTAAGCCTCGCCCATCTGCGAAAGTATTTTTTGCATGTTGGCCGACATATCATTTTCACCCGAAACTAAGCAAACTGGAGTTTCCGTTAAACGGTCAGAAATCACCACATCTTTTACGTTTTCACTTAAGTTCGTTTTCATTTTTTCCATTAAAGCGCCAAAGCGCTCGATTTGTACTTTTTTAATTGTTTCTTTTTGTTTTTTTTCGTCTTCGCTATCAAGCTCTAAACCTTGTTTCGTAATTGAAACTAAATTTTTCTGCTTAAACACGCGTAAACTTTGCGTGAGCCATTCATCCACCGCATCGGTTAAAAGTAAAACTTCATAGTTTTTTTCTTTAAGTTTTTCCAAATAAGGAGAGTGCTCTATGGCCTCTAGCCTTTCTCCGGTAATAAAATAGATGTCTTTTTGTTCAGGCTTCATGCGCGCTACGTATTCATCTAAGCTAGTGAATTCAGCAGAAAAAGTAGATTTAAACAATAAAAGATCCTGTATTTTTTCAGTTTGTGAGCTGTCGGTGGGAACACCTTCTTTTAAAGTTGTGCCAAACTCAAGCCAGAAGCTTTCATAAGATTTGCGATCTTTATTGAGCCAATCTTTAAGTGTCGAAAATATTTTTGCTACGATATTTTTACGAATTTGTGTTACCAAGCGGTCTTGTTGCAACAATTCCCGCGACACATTCAGTGACAAATCGCTAGAATCGACCAAGCCCTTAACAAAACGCAAATATGGCGGCAATAGGTCTTTACAGTTTTCCATAATAAAAACCCGCTTGATGTAAAGGTTTAAACCAAATTCATAATCTTTCATTTGATAATTAAATGGTTTTTTTGATGGAAAATAAATTAAGGCGGTAAACTCAGTTGTGCCTTCGGCTTTAAAATGCACCTGCTTTGCTGGTGGCTGCCAGTCGTGAGTTAGGTGCTGATAAAAATCATTGTACTCTTCCGGCTTGATTTCTGCCGCCGGCCTTAACCATAAGGCTTTTTGGCTGTTTAAAGTCTGGTCTTCAAATGTCGTTTCTTTTTCTTTTTTAACTTCCACATTCATTTTAATTGGCCACGCCACAAAATCGCTGTATTTTTTTATTAAAGATTTTAATGTCCACTCGTCTGTAAAGTCTTGTGCTTTTTCGGCAGATCCCTCTTCCTTTTTAGCGTCTTCAGACTTTTCCGGCGGACCCTTAAGTTGCAGCGTAATGGTGGTGCCATGACCTTCTGGGCGCGGCGCGCTCTCGATGGTGTAAGTTCCATCACCGGTTGATTCCCAAACCGTACCAACAGTGGTACCCGCTTTTTGTGTGTGCAGGCTTACCTTTTCGGCCACCATAAAGGCTGAGTAAAAACCCACCCCAAATTGTCCGATAAGATCGGGCTTAGATTTTAACTCTTGATTCATCTGCGCAAAAGCTTTTGTGCCTGACTTCGCTATAGTACCAATAAATTGCGTGACTTCTTCGGGCGTCATGCCAATACCGCTATCAATAATTTGCAGCGTGTGTGCCGCCACGTCAGGCTTCACGCGAATTTCAAGCGGAGTAGACTCCGCGATAAGAGTAGAGTTTGTTAAGCTTTCAAATTTTAATTTGTCGATGGCGTCGGAGGCGTTTGAAATGAGCTCTCGCAAAAAAATTTCTTTTTGTGAATAAAGCGAGTGAATCACGATATCAAGCAATTGTTTAATTTCGGCATTAAAACTTTGTGTTGTTTTAGACATAAAATCTCCTTGTTAAAAATTTTAATAAATTTTAAAAATAATGTCACAAATTAGCCCAACTCAGCCAGCTGTCAAAGCCTGAAATGATTTTTTATATGGCACGCATCAAATATTGCCAATATTTTAAGCGGGCAGGGTTAAAATCTGCACCCCAAGCCAATTGGTCTGGTTATAAATAAGCTGCATTATAATACTACTGATCATTCCGGCGGCGATATCGTCAAGCATCACGCCAAAGCCACCAGGTACTTTTTTATCTAACTGACGAATAGGCGGCGGCTTTACGATATCAAAAAATCTGAATAAGCAAAAACCAATAACGGCGCTTTGCCAGGTTAGCGGCACCCAGGCCATGGTAATTAAAAATCCAACGACCTCGTCAATAACGATTTCTTTAGAGTCATGAGCTCCTTTGAGGTTTTCATATATTTGTGCGGCCCAAATTCCCACGGGCACTAATAAAAAAGTAATGACCAAATAAATTAACGGCCCGGCCTGCGCTAAAAAATACCAAATTGGAATGCTCGCTAACGTTGCGAGTGTGCCCGGGGCCAGTGACACTTTTCCAATTCCGAAAAGTGTCGCAAGATTAATTAAAAATTTATTCAACATGCTCTTTAATTATTAATGGCTTGGCTGAATAGATTCAATTTTGCTTAAGGCCATCATCTGCTTCATGGTTTTATCTAAACCTTCGTTTGAACCATCTAAGAAAATAACATTGCCTTTACCATTTTCAGCAAAATGTTTAATAGAGTCGGTCCACATTGAAAATAAAATAAAAGAACTATCAAGGCCGGCAGTTCTAATTTCAGTGGCCGCTTTGTTCATGCCACGGGCCACTTCTTCTCTAAACAAGGCAATCCCTTCACCGCGCATTTTGGCGGCAATTTTTTCAGCTTCCGCGGCAATTTTAATAGCGGAACCGTCGGCTTCGGCCTGTTTGGTTATGCGAATTAACGACGCTTGGGCTTCATTTTCAGCGGCGGCTTTTAAATTACTAGAGGCCACCACCTGCGCCATGGACTGCATAATCGTGTCGTCAAAAGAAATATCATTTAATTGTAAATCAATTAAATGATATCCCCAGCTTTTTAAGTCTTCGTCTAAATTAGACTTAACGGCCTCTACAATGTCGCGCCTTAATCCCAAAATTTCATTTTGTCTTTTTGTCGCCACAAATCCGCGCACACTGCCCTCTACCGTTCGATTAAGGGTCTGCATCAGGCTACCGAAATCAATAAATTTAAAGGCGACGCTTTTAATGGTGTCTTCGGTTTGATCAATAACTGAATACAACAGCATGGCTTTAAAATTTACATTGGCCTGATCTTGCGTTATGGCCTGAAAGGCCAGTTCGATTGATTGATTCTGAATAGAAATCCGGCGAAAGACAGTTTCAAGAAAGGGAATCTTAACACTTAAGCCCGGGTACATAATGCGGCGGTATTTTCCGAACATAGTTATAACGGAAACAGTTCCCTGCTGAACGGTTACAAACAGGCCACCCACTACCGCAAAAACTCCCATAGCAATTAAAATCGTAAAAAAACTTAGTTGCTCAAACATTTAATTCTCCTTGTTTATATGCTTTGTTTATATGCTTTTGGAACCTAGCACAGTTATTTGAGAATTACTTTTCATGTTGAGTCAAAAAACGCGAAACCTAGTAAAAATAAATTTATGTTTATAGGTGGCGCGGGCCAAGCTTAGCCGCTAGCGCGCTGCGCCATTAACTTACTTGCAAATTATTATAAGGTTTCAGGCTTGATGACTTTTTATAAACGTAGCCCCGTCCAAAGCAAAGCCCCACTGACGTTATCTGAAGCTAAAAAAAAGCTGATGGATTTTGTCGCGCGGCGTGACCATACCGAAAAAGAACTTCGTAAAAAGTTGTCTTTACGCTGCGAGGCGGGCATTGTTAATAAAGCTTTGCACTGGGCACAAGAGCAAAAATGGCTGGTTCCGCCCGATAAACTAAAAACCCAATTTGCAAAACAACTCGCAAGGCGCGGTAAAGGCATACGAAAAATCAACCAGAAATTAAAAGAGCTAGGCTTAGAGGCTGTTAAATCCGATAAATCTGTTGAATTAGTAAAAGCTAAAAAATTAGTTCTGGCAAAATGGTCTGCAGATGATTTTGCTGGACTTGATTATAAAGAATCGCAAAAATTAAAGGCGCGCATTATGCGTTTTTTAATTACCCGAGGTTATGAAACTGACATTATTAGTCTAATATTAAAAAGCGAATTTAAAAAGTCTGTATCCACCGGAGAAGATAACCATGATGACGAGTTCTGAAATACGCAACAGCTTTATTAATTATTTTAAAAAACACAATCATGCCTATGTGGAAAGCTCAAGTTTGATTCCAGAAAATGACCCCTCCCTGATGTTTGCAAATGCCGGCATGAACCAGTTTAAAAATTTATTTTTAGGTTTAGAAAAGCGCCCTTATTCTAAGGCGGTTTCGGTGCAAAAATGCGTGCGCGCCGGTGGAAAGCACAATGATTTAGAAAATGTTGGTTTTACGGCGCGCCACCATACTTTTTTCGAAATGCTGGGTAATTTTTCTTTTGGAGATTATTTTAAAAAAGAGGCCATACGCTTGGCTTGGGATTTTTTAACCAACGAGTTGAAAATTCCTAAAGATAAATTATATGTTACCGTTTTTGAAACTGACGACGAGGCCGCAGACATCTGGCACACGCAAGAGGGTGTCGCCCGCGAGCGCATTTTTAGATTAGGTGAAAAAGATAATTTCTGGCGCATGGGGGACGTGGGGCCCTGCGGCCCGTGTTCAGAAATTTTTTATGATCACGGGCCGCCGTTTGGAAAAATCTCCGACCCTTTCAAAAGCATTATTAGTGGTGAAGACCGCTTCATTGAAATTTGGAATTTAGTTTTTATGCAGTTTTATGAATCGGCCCCGGGTGTACAAACTCCACTGCCAAAACCCTCGGTAGATACCGGCGCGGGTTTTGAAAGATTAGTCGCGGCCGTACAGGGGCGACATAACAATTACAAAACGGATGTGTTCTTAGTCATTTTAAATAAGGGCGCTGAGCTTATTAATATTTCGGGCGGAGTTGAGTCTCTTCACCAAGAAGAAGAAAATTCTCAGGCTGGCAAAAATTTTGATAAAAGCTCTCTTGAAACCTTGTCGGCTTTGCGTGTTTTGGCGGATCACAGCAGAGCGGTTTCCTTTTTGTTAGCTGATGGGGCACTGCCTTCAAATGAAGGCCGCGGCTATGTTTTGCGGCGCCTCGTCAGACGCGCCGTCCGTTACGGACGAAAGTATTCTCGTCATTCTTTGTTAGTTCCGATGAGTGAAGCTCTTATTGAACAAATGGGTGCGGTCTACCCTGCGCTAAAAATTCGCAAAAATCATATTCTCACAACTATTCACGAAGAAGAAACTCGGTTTCTACAAACTCTCGACAATGGAACTCTTATTTTACAAGAGGAGATCAAAAAAATTAAAAATAATAAAGATTCATCGTGTAAAACTTTATCAGGTGAAATGGTTTTTAAACTTTACGACACCTACGGCTTCCCCCCCGATTTAACTGCTCTCATTGCCGCAGAAGAAGGTTTACAAATTGATGAATCTGTATTTGAAAAACATATGCAATCCGCCAAAGAAATAGCAAAATCCTCCTGGAAGGGCAAGGGTCTGCAGGTGGGTGAAAAACATATTATTGAGCTGACTCAGGCCTATTCACAAACACCGACAGTTTTTGTTGGTTATGATACTCTGCAGGCGTCAACTGTAATTTTGGCGCTTTCTGACGGGTCAGAAGAAGTGAGGACTCTTTCTGGAAATGGCGTAGCCGGAATTGTTGTTCTTAAACACAGCCCTTTTTACGCTGTAGGCGGCGGCCAGGTGGGAGACCCTGGTTTTATTAAAACATCCACTGGCGAGGCCAAAGTTTTGAACTGCACGAAGCATAATGATGTGCAGCTACATCATATCGAAATAATATCCGGTGAGTTAAAGTCTTCAGGCCCCGCAGAGTGTAAAGTTGAAGCTTCATCTCGAAGGCAAACCGCCGCTAACCATTCCGCCACTCACTTAATGCATGCGGCACTACGCAAAGTATTAGGTGAACACGTAACCCAAGCCGGCTCCTTGGTTGATAGCACTAAAACGCGATTTGATTTTACACATAATAAGCCCCTCAGTACTGAGGAAATATTAAAAATAGAAACTTTAGTTAATGATGAAATCGCGGCAGCAAACTGTGTGACATCAGAAGTGATGTCATACCAGCAAGCCCTCAGCAAAGGCGCCGTGGCCCTCTTCGGCGAAAAATATGGTGACCACGTGCGCGTCTTAACTATGGGTTCTTTTTTAAATGAAAAATATTTTTCAAACGAACTCTGCGGCGGTACTCATGTTAAAAATACTGCGGAAATCAGGATTTTTAAAATTATTTCTGAATCCGGCGTAAGCAGTGGCGTCAGACGTATTGAGGCCATCACCGGAAACTCCGCCCTTCAATACTTTATAAAAAATACCGAAGAGCTTTTGGCATCACGCCAAACGGCAGGAGTGGCTATAGATAAATTTTTGGCAAGCTGGATTGAAGACAAAAAAAATGAAATGAAAAACCTACAAAAGCAAATTCAAAAAATTCAAGCTGGCCAAATTAACATTGAAGACTTACTAACGGCAGCACAGTCGTTTAAGTCGCACTCCGGTCCGGCCCAGTTAGTTTTTGCTGATTTAAACATTGAGGACCGCGAAGTATTAGCCCAAATTTCTGATCAACTTAAAAACAAAGTGCCACGCGGAGTTATCATCATTATCGGCAAGGGAGAAAGCTCTCATCCGGTTATTATCTTGGTAAGTAAAGATTTAAACTCACAATTTAAAGCCGGTGATTTATTAAAAGATTTTGCGCAAGCTCTGGGGGGCAAGGGCGGCGGACGCCCTGATTTTGCACAAGGGGCCGTGCCTGACCGCAGTCGGTTAAAAGAGGCCTTTAATTTAGTTAGTAAAAAAATACTTCATTAGCGGCGCGTATTTCGTCAAGAAAATCCAAAAAAATATTTTCACTCGTTTATCGACAACAAGGCATTGTAATTAAGTTGCAAAAACGCAAGTATTGTCTTATTTTGGCGCCGATGAAGGCAAACTTTGATATTATTGTGGTGGGCGCGGGGCATGCCGGTGTTGAGGCCTGTTTAGCGCCAGCGCGCCTGGGTTTGCAAACACTGCTGGTTACGACTAATCTTGACCGCGTAGCGTATATGTCATGTAACCCCTCTATTGGCGGCCTAGCCAAGGGGCATATGGTGCGTGAAATTGATATTTTGGGCGGGCAAATGGGTGCTGCGGCAGATCAGTCGTGTATTCAGTTTAAAAGATTAAATGCCAGCCGTGGCCCCGCTGTTCGTGGCAGCCGTGCCCAGTGCGACAAGCACATTTATTCTAACCTACAAAAAACAATTCTTACTAAGCAAGAAAATCTTGAACTTTTACAGGGTGAAGTTACGCGGCTAATTTTAAATGGCAAAACTTGCGAAGGTGTGGTGCTTCAGGATGGGTCACAGATTTTTGCAAAAGCTGTCATTATTACAACCGGTACTTTTATGAACGGGGTTATGCATTTTGGCTTAAAACAAATTTCGGGCGGACGCCTTGGCGATCAGGCCTCGGTAGGCCTTTCTGATCAGCTTGCGCAATTTGGCTTTGAGGTTAAACGATTAAAAACCGGTACGCCTGCGCGCTTGCACAAAGACAGCATTGATTGGTCTAAAACGACGCCACAGTTTGGAGATGAAGTTTTTTATCCCTTTTCACAACACTCACAAAAAAAAGTCTATTTGCCACAGATTGCGTGTTATTTATCAAATACCACTGAAAAAACTCACGAAATTATTCGCGCTAATCTTGATAAGTCACCTCTGTTTTGTGGACTTATTGAGGGCATTGGGCCGCGCTACTGCCCTAGTATTGAGGATAAAATTACACGCTTTAGCGATCGGCCCAGCCATCAGACTTTTTTAGAACCCGAGGGCTTAACTTCAGATTTAATTTATCTTCAGGGCATTTCAACATCCTTGCCGGAAGACGTGCAGGATCAGTTTTTAAAAACCATTCCAGGCCTTGAAAATGTCAAAGTGGTTCGTTACGGTTACGCCGTTGAATATGATTATATTGAGCCCACGCAGATTTATCACCGGCTTGAAACCCGCCCCATAGAAAATTTATTTTTAGCCGGGCAAATTAATGGCACCAGTGGTTACGAAGAGGCCGCCGCCCAAGGTTTTTTAGCGGGAATAAACGCGTCGCATAAGGTTTTAGAACGCCCAGAGTTTGTTTTAGAGCGCGATAAAGCGTATATGGGCGTTTTAGTTGATGATTTGGTTACGAAAGGCACGCGCGAGCCTTACCGCATGTTTACTTCGCGCGCCGAACACCGCCTTGTGTTAAGAGAAGACAACACGATAGATCGCTTGGCAGATATTTCGCGCAACTTAGGAATAGTTTCTCCACAAAACTTAGACAAACTTCATGAGATAATTTTTAAACGCAAAGCTCTGCTTAAACGTTTGCAGAGTACCTTTGTTTATCCCAGCGCGAGTAGCAATGCTCTGGTAGAATCTCTTGGCAGCACGCCACTGGTTAAGCCTTTAAGGTTAAGCGAGCTTCTGTGTAGGCCCGAGCTTTCATTTAGTTCATTAAAAGCGTTGGGTTTTGAATATGAAAATGATGGCGACATTGTGGGGGCCGTGGAAATTGAAATTAAATATTCGGGCTATATTAAAAAGCAAAATCAGATTATTGCACAGACCAAAACCTTTGAGCAGGCACTCTTGCCGGAGGGCTTAAATTTTTCTGTAATCAAGGGCTTGTCTGCCGAAGAAATTGATAAGCTGATGTCTGTGCGCCCTAGAACTTTAGGACAGGCTCAGCGAATTAGTGGCGTTAACCCTTCTGCTTTGCAGGCAATCATGATATATATTAAGGGTCAGAGTAATTTAAACAATTCCAATAGGTAATACCTAAGCTAGGTTTTTGTGAGCGGCGAAGCCAATTTAAAAAAAGAAAAAGATCAGGCGCCCGTATGGAGACTAAATTCGTGGTTTCCTGATTTAGGCGCAGAAACTCATGATCAGTTAAAAAAGTTTTTTTTGGAGCTTCTTAAGTTTAACAAAACCATCAACTTAATTTCAGCTAAAACTGAGCCCGTGGCGGATGCCATTCATTTCTCAGATAGCATTTTATCGTCTCGAATTGTTTATAAAAATATTAACAATAGCAAGGGCTTATATGATATTGGAAGCGGGAATGGTTTTCCAGGCCTGGTGTATTCTATACTCTACCCAGATCAAAAAATTATTTTATTAGACTCCGATGAGCGTAAATGTGAATTTTTAAAGCATGTGGCGCGCGTGCTCGTTTTAAATAATGTTACGGTTAAAAATATTAAAATTGAACATATGGGGCCAAATTCTATTGAGCAGGCCATTTGTCGAGGTTTTGCTCCTCTGCCCAGGGCGCTTTTGATGCTTCGTAAAATTATCAAAATTGAGGGGTCAATCTTTCATCTTAAATCTGAGGAGTGGGCAATTGAGGTTTCTCAGATTCCCATTCAGCTCTGCTCACTATGGAGGCCATCTCTGGTTGGCGATTACTGCTTACCTGTTGGTGACAAAATTAAGATGTGCATTGTTAGGACTGAAAAAATTAGTTAGTATTATTTTTTTTCTTCTGGGGCCGCTTCTGCGTCCGCCCCTGTTCCACGTGGAACAAGTTTTTTTAAGCCTTTAGTTTTTTCCCATGAAATTTTATCTCGATTAAACTTAGTAACGGCCCTGTATAGCTTTAGCTCCTCTACATCTGGCCAAGCTCGCCCGCTTGGCGTAAGGCTCTCGCCATAGCGCGACTTAACGAGGCGCGCGCGTTGATCAATTTTAATTTCAAAATACTGTTTTTGTTGTTTTAAAATCGTTATTTTTTCCTCTGCATCCGTGATTTTTTTGTTGGCAAATTTTATCTGCCCAGTTTGCGGTACCACACTCTGGCGCTCAACAAGAACCTGAGTAAGATTTTTTTCCTCACTGTCTAGCAGCTTACTTACAAGACCAAGCTCTATGATATAGTCTTTATATATCTCATCTGATTGCTCTGGATTCGTAATGTTTTGAACACACGAGCTTAAGCTTAAGCTTAAAAACAGTGCAATAAGTGTAAAAATTAGGTATTTCATATAGTGTTCTACGTAGAACATCGGATAAACCCGCGAAAAACTGAAATTTTTCTTGAAAGATAAAAAATTAAACAGGACTATAGCCTTCACCTACAAACCTGTGCGAGGAACTCATGATAAAAACAATATGTATTGCAAATCAAAAAGGCGGGGTTGGAAAAACAACCACAACAGTCAATTTATCATCCGCACTAGCAATTCAGGGCTATAAAGTTCTCGTCGTTGATATGGATCCGCAGGGTAACGCCAGCAGCGGCCTTGGAATTAAAAAGTATGAAATTCAAGATGCGAATATTTACCATGTCTTAATTGATGAAAAAACTCCGGAAGAAATTTTAAAAAAAAGCCCATCTGACAATCTTTGGGTAGCTCCCGCCACGCCTGATCTTGTAGGTGCCGAAATTGAATTGGTGGATTGGCCCCAGCGGGAGTTTCGCCTGAAGGCCGCGCTTCTTGGTTTGCAATCAAAATTCGACTATATCGTTATAGATTGTCCGCCCTCGCTTGGCCTGCTAACGCTTAACTCTTTGGCTGCTGCCAATAGTTTTTTAGTACCACTTCAGTGTGAATACTATGCGCTAGAGGGCTTAAGCCAGCTGCTAAACACCGCGGGCCTAGTAAAAAAATCTATAAATCTAAATTTGCACATTGAGGGAATTTGTTTAACCATGTTTGATAAAAGAAACAATCTTGGGCATCAGGTCGTTGCGGAAATTCGGGATCATTTCAAAGAAAAAGTATTTAATACACTTATTCCAAGAAATGTGCGCTTAAGCGAGGCCCCGAGCCACGGCACATCAATTTTTGGCTATGATCCAAAATCAATAGGAGCCTTAATGTATATGGAGCTTTCAAAAGAGCTTATTGCAAGAACTAAAAATGAAAACAAAACAATAGACGCACAAGGGTAAAATATGGAAATAGCAAAAGATACTCAAAACAAAAGGCGTTTAGGTCGCGGGTTAGGGTCATTACTCGGCGGAGACGATAGTCCCTACCCAGAGGCCGCGGCAGCCAGCGCCACAAGCCAAGAGGCGGGCTCACAAGAAAACAGAGTCTGGAACATAGCCATAGATAAATTAATGCCGGGCAAATACCAGCCAAGAAAAACATTTGAAAAATCATCAATGAATGAGCTTGCGAATTCAATTAAAGAAAATGGCATTATTCAACCAATTGCCGTGCGCAAACGTGCCTCTGGTGGTTTTGAAATACTTGCGGGCGAGCGCAGATGGCGCGCCGCACAGCTAGCGGGCCTACATGAGGTTCCGGCGATAATAAAAACTCTAACAGATCGCGAAGCTTTACAGCTTGCGCTAATAGAAAACATTCAAAGAGAGGATTTAGACCCTATTGAAGAGGCCGAAAGCTATCAAAGATTAATTATAGAGTTTTCACTTTCGCAACAAGAAGCCGCCGAAAAAGTTGGCAAAGAACGGTCTTCGGTAGCTAATGCAATTCGTTTGCTAGGGCTCGCGCCAGAAATTCGCGAAATGCTAACTAAAAAAGAAATCAGCGTAGGACACGCAAAAGCTTTGCTATCGGTGGCAGATAAAACTAAACAGCTCGAGCTCGCCAAAAAAGCCAATAAAAATGCGCTGTCTGTTCGCGCGCTTGAGGCCGAAATAAAAAATCTACATAATTCAATAGATATTATTAAAACCACACTTGCGATATCGGTCCCGGGCGGCGCTTTAAACAGCCCGCCAACGAGCTCACTGGTTGGCTCTGCCGGTGTTGATTTAGAAGGCAAACTTGCAATCGAGCTTGCAAATCAGTTGCAAAAAACATTAGGTACGAAGGTGCAAATTAGCTATAAAAAAGGGAGCGGCAGCCTACAGGTGCTTTTTTATTCAGATGATCAATTAACGCAAATTTATGAAAAACTAATGCGCTGATGGAAAAAGAATTAAATATTTCAACATTAATAGAGGAAGGCAGTTCTTTTGACGGAAGACTAACCTTTAGCGGCACGGCTAAAATAGCGGGCCAGTTTACAGGCGAAATTTATACAAAAGATAATCTTATTATAACCGAAACCGCACAAGTAAAAGCGGAAATTGAAGCTGGCCATGTTACGATTTTGGGCAACCTAGAGGGCAATATTATTGCCAGCAAAAAAGTCATCATGATGCCACCCGCTACTTTTAGGGGCACAGTAACAACCCCCAGTTTAAAAATTGAAGAGGGCGTAGTTTTTGAGGGCGCTTCTTATGTGCCAAAAACCTAATTGAACGAAAATCTTGACGCTGAAAAGCAATAAGTGCTATCTGAGAGTGATAAAAAAACAAGGATCAGCACGCATGGAAATTTTGCTACAGCTCGGCGCCAACAAAACCGTTTTTATTCAATTTTTTATATTTATACTTTCTATATCGTTTTTAACAACTTACGTTTATGGTCCATTTTTTAAAGCCTATGATCAGCGCTTAGGGCAGACAAAGGGCTCTGAACAAGTCGCCGCAGAAACACAAGTCGAGGCAAAAAAAATTGAATCTATATATATACTACGCGCTCGCGAAATAAATGAAAAAATAAAAAATATATTTGATGCCTGTAAAAAGCACGCTAGCGACTTAAGCGTCGTGGTGTTGACTCAAGCGAAAGCGGCAGCCGGCGAGGCCACAGAAAAGGCGCGTAAAGAAATAGCCGCGCAACAAGCCCGTGCGGAAAAAAACGTCCAAGAAGTCTCGCGAGAAGTGGCGACTGAGCTAGCAAAAAAACTAACCGGAGCTCTTAAGTGAAACCTCTCATGTTGGTGTTTTTTCTATTTTTAATGTCGCTAAAGGTTTTGGCCGCCGGTGGCTCATCCGCACACAACAGCGACTCTATACCTTGGGATAAAATCGGCTGGCAGGCCGCAAATCTGGGGCTTTTATTAATCGGAATATTTTATTTTATTAAAAAATCAGCGGTGACGGCATTTAAAAATCGTCAAAAAAACTATTTAGACCAGTTTGAAAAAACTAAAGTGGCCCTTAAAAGCGCCGAAGTTATGCTTGCGGGAATTAAAGAAAAACTAACAAGTCTTGAGGCTGGCGAAAAAAAATCTGTGGAAAGCGCGCAGCATGAGGCGGATATATTAAAAGCTCAAATAATAAGTGAGGCCGTTTCCGCTTCTGAAAAAATAAAAAATGATACCGAGATAACAATTAATAACGAGCTGAACCGCGCAAAGCTTGCAATCAATCATGCTATTTTAAATCAGGCCTTAGCCGCCACGGCAAAGACGTTATCTGAAAAAACAAAAACTAGCCCCGAACAAACGGCTGCTCAAGAGGCCGCCTTCGTTAAACAAATAGAACAGGTAAAAACATGAGCGCGGACGCTATAGTAAAAAAATATTCGCAGGCTCTTTTTGATGTTGTCGAGGTAAATAAAAAAACCGCGACCGTCGCTAATGAATTGGCCCTGACAATTAAAATTTTTTCGAATTTGGAAAGCCTCGATTTTTTTAACAGCCCTTTTAATTCAACGGAAACAAAAATGATGGTGGCCAAATCAGCACTTGAAGGCAATTGCTCGCCTGAGATTTTTAATTTTTTAGTGACCGTGGTAGAAAAAAACCGGGTTTCTTTTTTGCCCGCAATCAATGAATCTTTTCAATCGCTTATTCGCGCTAAAAGCGGCGAAACAGAAGGCGTACTTTTTGTTCCGGGTGATGTTTCGCCGGAGTTCAAAGCGCAGGTAGAAGCCAAACTTTCGTTAGCGCTCAGTAAAAAAGTAAAACTAAAAATAGAAAAAGACCCAAGTCTGCTTTCTGGCTATAAAGCGAGCGTAGGCGGATGGACTCTGGACGATTCCGCACAATATCATTTAAATAAAATTAAAGAAGATGTTTTAAAAGGCAATAATTAAGAGGGGTGAACACGTGGAAGCACAAATAAGAGCCGATGAAATCGGACGCGTTCTTAAAGAGCAGATCGCTAAATATAATAAAAATGTTGAGGTTGCAGAAACCGGCAGCGTTTTATCTGTGGGGGATGGTGTCGCCCGAGTTTATGGTCTTGAAAACGTAATGGCCGGCGAAATGGTTGAGTTTCCAAATGGTATTCAAGGCATGGCCTTAAACCTTGAAACCTCACAAGTGGGTGTGGTTATTTTTGGTGAAGATCGCACGATAAAAGAGGGCGACGTTGTAAAAAGAACTAAAAAAATTGTTTCAGTTCCTGTGGGCGAAGCCCTTCTGGGCCGCGTAGTCAACGCCTTGGGTGCGCCAATTGATGGAAAAGGGCCAATCAACACGCCCCACGCGCGCGCCGTCGAATTAAAAGCGCCCGGTATCGTTTACAGAAAAGGCGTACATGAGCCCCTGCAAACGGGCCTAAAGGCCATTGATGCTTTAGTGCCCATTGGCCGTGGACAGCGTGAGTTAATCATCGGAGACCGTCAAACGGGCAAAACAGCAATTGCTATTGATACTATTATTAATCAAAAAGGCCAGAATGTTCACTGTTTTTATGTGGCCATTGGACAAAAGCAATCAACGGTATCGGTGGTGGTCCAAAAGCTGCGCGAGGCTGGCGCTTTAGATTACACGACCATTATTTCAACCAGCGCCGCTGACCCGGCGCCTATGCAGTTTTTAGCTGCCTACGCGGGCACCGCTATGGCCGAATACTTTCGCGATAGCGGTCGGCATGCTTTGATTATTTATGATGACCTAACTAAGCAAGCGCAGGCTTATCGTCAAATGTCATTATTATTGCGTCGCCCACCTGGCCGCGAGGCTTACCCTGGGGATGTTTTTTATTTACATAGTCGTCTTTTAGAGCGTTCTGCAAAGGTTTCTGACGACAAAGGTGCGGGCTCATTAACGGCGCTTCCAATTATTGAAACTCAGGCTGGAGATATTTCGGCCTACATTCCCACAAACGTAATTTCTATTACTGATGGCCAGATTTTCTTAGAATCCGATTTGTTCTATAAAGGTGTGCGCCCCGCTATTTCAATTGGTAAATCGGTATCTCGTGTGGGGGGTGCGGCTCAGATTAAAGCCATGAAACAGGTGGCCGGTCCAATTAAACTAGAGCTTGCCCAGTTCCGAGCGCTTGAGGCTTTTGCCGCTTTTGCGTCTGACTTAGACAAGTCCTCACAACAACAATTGTCTCGTGGTCGCAAGTTAGTCGAGCTATTAAAACAAGGACAATATCAGCCGGTTAAGGTTGAAGAACAAGTGGCGGCTATTTTTGCAGCCACTAATGGTTATTTGGATAAATTGGCAGATTCTGATGTGAAAAAATATGAAAAAGAAGTAATTCAGTTTTTGAAGCAAAAATATCCACAAGTCTTAAAAAATATTGAAGAAAAAAAACAGGTTTCTGATGATATTAAAAAAGATATGGTGGTGGCGCTTACCGAGTTCGGCGTAATTTTTCAAGCATCTACCAAATAGCCAAATTGAACAGCTAAAGAGAACAGATAAAGAAGGTTAACTCATGGCCAGCTTAAAAGACATACGCTTACGAATAGATTCCACAAAGAATACTCAGCAAATCACTAAAGCGATGAAGCTTGTTTCGGCGGCGAAGCTGCGTAAGGCGCAACACAACATTACAAATATGCGCCCTTATGCGGTTACGTTGAAAAGCGTTATTGTAAATATTGCGGCGACGCAAAAAGTAAGTCATCCGTTAATGACAAAAACCGAAAACACTAAAAATGTTTTACTGGTGGTTTTAACTTCTGATCGTGGCCTGTGCGGGGGCTTTAATAGCGGTATTAATAAATTTGCAGAAAAGTATATTGTAGATAATAAAAACAGGCTTGAAAATAAACTTGAAAAAATTGATTTTATTTTTGTAGGCAAACGGGGCGCTGATTTTTTTCTGCGTAAAAAGATTAAGGGCCTAGAGAGCATAACCAAGTTAGATAAAGATATTTCTTACGAATTAGCCCGCAGCGTCGCCGAAAAACTAATTTCGCACTATTTAACCGGTAGCTATGATGAAATTAGGCTTATTTATAATGAATTTAAATCGGCTATTTCGCAAAGGGTAGTTTGCGAAACCTTGTTACCACTAGAAATTGAAAAAACTTCATTTGATGGCACCCGTTTTTCTGCGGATATTATTTTTGATCCCGCGCCTGAATTAATTATTGAAGAGCTTTTAAAAAAGAGCTTCAGTCTTCAGGTTTACAGGGCCATGTCGGAATCGGTGGCGTCCGAGCACGGCGCGCGCATGACGGCAATGGAAAATGCCTCAAACAACGCAAGAGACATGATTAGCAAGTTAACCTTAACGTACAACAAAGTACGACAAGAAAAAATTACAACCGAACTCACTGAAATTGTCAGTGGTGCAGAATCGCTAAAGGGGTAAATAAAATGGCAAACGGAAAAGTAACACAAGTTTTGGGACCAGTTGTTGATGTTGAATTCAGCGGTGAGCTGCCGGCAATTAATACGGCATTAAGAGCCACAAACACAATAATTTCAGACAAACAATACAATTTGGTTTTAGAAGTGGCCCAGCATTTGGGTGATGGCGTTGTTAGAACTATTTCAATGGATTCAACTGAGGGCCTTGTGCGCGGAACTGAAGTTAAAAATACCGGTAATATGATCATGGCGCCCGTGGGCCGCGAAGTTTTAGGCCGCATTATTAATGTTGTAGGTGAGCCTATTGATGAAATGGGTGAAATTAAAACAAAAGAATCCTGGCCGATTCACCGCTCTGCTCCCAAATTTGAAGACTTAGCGACCTCACAAGAAATGCTGATGACGGGCATTAAGGTGGTGGATCTTTTAGCTCCTTACTCTAAGGGTGGAAAAATTGGTCTCTTTGGTGGTGCAGGTGTTGGCAAAACGGTTTTAATTCAGGAGCTAATTCGTAATATCGCAACTGAACACGGGGGTTTTTCGGTATTTGCGGGCGTTGGCGAAAGAACACGCGAAGGAAACGACCTTTGGCATGAAATGAAAGACTCTGGCGTTATTGCAAAAACGGCCTTGGTTTTTGGACAGATGAATGAGCCACCTGGCGCGCGTGCCCGGGTAGCCTTGACCGGATTAACCGTGGCTGAATACTTCAGAGACGTTGAAAAGCAAGACGTTCTTTTTTTCGTAGATAATATTTTTAGATTTACACAAGCGGGGGCCGAGGTGTCGGCGTTGCTGGGACGCATTCCCTCGGCAGTAGGCTATCAACCAACGCTCGCTACAGAAATGGGCGTTATGCAAGAGCGCATTACCTCTACCAAGCAGGGCTCAATTACCTCAGTCCAAGCGGTTTATGTTCCGGCTGATGACTATACAGATCCAGCTCCGGCCACAACTTTTACTCACTTAGATGCCACAACAAACTTAGATCGTGATATTGCCGCTATGGGAATTTTTCCAGCAGTTCATCCGCTAACCTCGACCTCGCGAATTTTAGACCCGCAAGTTGTGGGAGACGAGCATTACAACACCGCCCGTGGTGTGCAGGTTGTTTTGCAACGCTACAAAGAGCTACAAGACATCATTGCGATTTTGGGCATGGATGAACTTTCTGAAGATGATAAACTCGTTGTGGCGCGCTCAAGAAGAATTCAAAGATTTTTATCTCAACCTTTCTTTGTGGCCGAGCAGTTTACAGGCCTATCAGGAAAATACGTTGATATCAAAGACACCATTCGTGGATTTAAAGAAATTCTAGAGGGCAAACATGATGCGCTGCCTGAGCAAGCGTTCTACTTAGTGGGTACCATTGAAGACGCGATTGAAAAAGCTAAAAAGTTACAGGCTTAGTTCGCGGCGGTCGCTACAAAAAAGAAGGAATTTATGTTTAAACTCAACGTATTAACACCCGAACGAAAAGCGGTTTTTGATCAGGAAATCACAGAGGTGACTGTACCCGCCTATTCGGGAGAGATGACCATTTTGCCTGGGCATGCTCCACTCGTCACAACTTTAGGCACGGGTGTTTTAAAGTACAGGCCCAAGGGGGCCGATAAAACATTTAGCGCCCTTTTAAGCTGGGGTTATTGTGAAGTAACGCCAGACACGGTTAATGTTTTAGCCGAGTTTATGCAGCTGCCAGAAGAGGTCGTTGCAGAAAAAGCCCAGGCACAATTAATCGCTGCCGAAAATAAATTGGCCAGCGTCGTTTTGTCTGATCTTGAATTTAAAGTGACGCTAAATGAGGCCGCCAAGGCGCGCGCCTCAATTAACATGACGAAGCTGTAAAAAATGTGTTTTGATGCGGCTAAAATTGAAAAAAAATTAAAAATGGCTGCGGGTCTTTTTGAAATGGCGATGGCCGTTAAAAAAAATCAAATTCGAACAAAGTTTCCTCACCTAACGGACAAAGAAATTCAACTGCGGGCGTATGCTTTAATTGAAAAAGCTTGCTCAAGATAATGCAAAATATACTCTCAACGTTTTTAGAGGTTATTGAGGTTTTTGAAACAAACAACTTGCGTTATATGGTTGTAGGTTCAATAGCATCAATGACTTATGGCGAGCCCCGTATGACAAATGATATGGATGTTGTGATCGATATTTTACCCGCAGATGCGCGGCGAATTGAAGGCCTGTTTCCGCTAGAAAAATACTATTGCCCACCAATAGAGGTTTTAAAAAGTGAGATTATTCAAAGAGGTCAGTTTAATTTAATTCACCAAGATACAGGTTTAAAAATTGACTTGATGATTCGAAAAAACAATGCACATTCGCTCGAAGAATTCAGCAGAAGACAAAGGGTGCCCTTTATTTCTGGTAAATCTATTTTTATGGCAACACCTGAAGACATAATTATAAAAAAACTTATTTTTTATCGCGAAGGTCAATCTGAAAAGCATGTCACAGATATTCGCGGAATTTTAAGCGACACCCGTGTCGACAAAAAATATCTTGAAGACTGGGTTCTAAAATTAAACCTTCAGGCGGAGTTTTCTAAAGTATAATCTAAAGTATAAAGAGCGTTTTTGCTCAAAATATCCTAAATTTCCAGACCTAAGCTTAGTGTAAGGCCGCAAAAGATTAAGTACACTGTAGACGTGAAGATAAATACACTGCTGCATATAACAAAAGTATTTCTGGCCGCCGTCTTATTTACCACCAGCAGTTACGCGCAGGATTTTAGTGCTGCACGGACGCCTGCAAACGAGGACCTCGGAAGCGTTGTTGTGGAACAACAAGACGACTATAGCCTAAGCTATAAAAAACGAAGAAGCCGCCATGGGGCGCTGTTTTCGCTGGGGTTTGAAAAATTTTATCCTCTGGATTATCGCTCTTTATATAACGACTCTTATACTTATATTGAAGATATAATTGGTGAAGAGCCTTTAGATTTAGTTGGCGCGGAACTGGGCTATAAATTAAATTTAGCGCTAATTTCGATGGCGTTTTTGGGATCGTATTCAAGCGGTGGCATTTTGGGTGCCGTGGGCGCCTCAGAAAGAAGCCTTAAAATAAACAGAACGGGCCTGTCCGTTAATTTTGCGCTGGACGCCTTATTTGAAGAGCCCTGGGTGGTGCCCTATGCCCAGGTTGGAGCCCATCAACTGAGTATCCGCGAGACTAACGGCGCAACGAATGATTCGAAATCTGCAACGGCCGCAGTTGCCGTAAATTATAGATATGGGCTGCTGCTTCAGCTGGATTGGCTTGAAAATGCTTTTGATAAAAGCGCACAGGCCGACCGCTTGCGTTCTTCGGGGTTAGAAAACACCTACGTAGATTTTTATATTGCCGAGCACTTAGCTTCTGCTAAGGCTATTGATCCTGGAAAAATAACTAATATTGGGGACCCAAACCTGCGCTCAAGCGGCGAGCTTGGCCTTGGCCTAAAAATGGAATTTTAAAGCTAAAATTAAAACTCAGCTAAACTCAGCTAAACTAAGCTAAACTAAACTCAGTAAGTAATTCAGCTCTTCATACACATTAGACCAAGTGATGCTGTTCATACGAATGTTTAACCTCTGATCAGGAGTTATAGAGTATTTTTTATTTTCACGCATCGCAAGTTTAATCGCAGATTCGGGAGTGAGTCGCGTTTTTTCTGTAAAAATCAGCGATACATTTTTAAGCCCTGCGCTGACATCACGCACGCCTAAGTCTTTGCATTGTTTGCGAATAAGCATAAGACCCATAAGGTTTATAACCGCTTCGGGTATTGGGCCAAACTGATCTTTTAATTCGTCTTCAATGCGATCAAGATCTTCTTGCGAGGTAATTTCAGAAAGGGCTTTGTAATAGCTAAGCCGAATACGTATATCAGAAATATAAGCGTCTGGAATAAGCGCGGGCACTTTTAAATTGATTTCTGGGTCAAGCTCTCGGTCTGTCAAAGGCTCACCCTTGGCGTTTGCCAAGGCTTCATTCAATAAATCCATATAAAGTTCATAACCAACAGAGCTCACGTGACCAGACTGATCGTCTCCAAGTATATTTCCGGCGCCCCGCAGCTCAAGGTCATATTGTGCTATACGAATTCCCGAACCTAACGCCGTGTTTTCTTGAATTACTTTTAAGCGCTCTTGCGCGTCTTTTTCAATTTTTTTCCCTTTTGGTAAAAGCAAATAGCAAAAGGCACGCGCCTTGCTGCGCCCCACGCGCCCACGCAGTTGGTACAATTGCGAAAGCCCAAACATGTGGGCCTGATCAATAAACATCGTGTTCGCCCGTGACACATCCATGCCAGACTCTACAATGGCCGTGCAAATCAACACATCAATTTCATGACTAAAAAAGGCCAGCATCGCAGACTCAAGCTCTTCTTCATTCATTTGGCCGTGGGCCACGCGCATGCGAGCCTCGGGTACAAATTGCCGAAGCTCGTCCGCTAAGCCATAAAGACTTTGCACGCGATTATGAATAAAATAAACCTGCCCGCCCCTAGCGATTTCAGAGCGAATACCTTTGCGAATTAATTCCGGATCAAACTTGGAAATAAAAGTCCGCGTTGGTAAGCGATCAATGGGCGCAGTATTAATTATTGATAAATCACGCATGCCCGTGAAGCTCATATTGAGTGTGCGCGGAATGGGCGTGGCCGATAAGGTTAAGGTATCGACCGCCGTTTTAAATTTTTTAATTTTTTCTTTGTGACTTACGCCGAATTTTTGCTCTTCATCAACAATCAGTAACCCAAGATCTTTAAAAACCACATCCTTACTTAAAAGCCGGTGTGTTGCGATCAGAATATCAACTTTACCCTCTTTTAGCCCCAGTAAGGTTTTTTTCTGTTCACTGGCGGATACAAAGCGGTTTAAAGAACGGATTTCAATATTGCTGCCCCCCCCCGCGCCTGCGAATCTTTTTTTAAAGGTTTCCAGATGTTGAAAAGTTAATACTGTCGTGGGCGCAAGAACTGCGACTTGTTTTTTATTTTGCACCGCTTGAAAGGCCGCGCGCATGGCCACTTCCGTTTTGCCAAAACCCACATCGCCACAGATCAACCGATCCATTGGTTTTTCACTAATGAAATCTCGATGAATATCTGCGATCGCCCTTAGCTGATCACTGGTTTCCTCATAAGGAAAGCCTTTTTCAAATTGATTGTAGGCTGTTTCATCAAGCAAAAGGGGGGGGCGCGTGATTTCGGTGCGCTTGGCGTAAAGCTGCAAAAGCTCGGCGGCGATATCTTGAAGGTGTGCGCGAACTTTAATTTTTGTTTTTTCCCAGCCCATACCGCCCAATTTATCTAAGTGGCCGGCTTGCGCTGCGCCTGAAAATTTTTGCAGCTGGCCCACGCGGTAAACTGGAATATAAAGTCGATCTTTATCTTTGTAAGCAATCTGAATAAATTCAGACTCGGCGCCATTAATGGCCATTATTTTTAAACCCTCATAAACTCCAATACCATGTTTAACATGTACAATTAAATCGTTTGGCTTTAGGTCGCCAAAAGCTAAACTTTTGGCCCTTAAGGAAAACTGCTCGTAAGCGCTTTGCGAAGAGGCTTGGCTCTCTGAGTTGATTTTATGGGTTTGTTTTTTTCCAAAAAAATCATCACTCTGTAAAAAAATGATTTTTTCTTCCCCGAGTAAACATGTTTCACAAAGAATTCTCGGAACGATTGTTATATTAGTAGCGTCGTGTATCCAGTCGTCCCAAAAGTAGTCATTTGACCCCGCCACATTAAAGTCAAACTTCATTTTTTGCAACAGGGCTTTAAGTCTATCCGTCTGAGTTTGATTTTTAACAGAAATAAATATTTTGTATTTAGACTCCAACCACGAGGCAAGTTTTGGCTGCGCGACATTTATCCACGCCTCTGAGGCCGGAATAAACGCTTGCGACAACGAGCTAAAATCTATAAGCGGCAAAGAGGGGTACTCAATGCGGGCCTCATTGGGGTTTTCGTCCTCTAATAAGGCTAAATTTGAAAAATTAAAAACTCGAGAATCTGCCGGCCACGGGGTTTCTTCATAATTAGCCATAATCGAATTGGGCGGGGGAGCAAAAAGTACTGAGATATTTGTAACGCTGTTTTTATAGTCTGCAACAAGGCTTTGTTCAAACTCATCGGCCACACGCAGAATTTCGGCCCGGTCTAAAAAAAACAAATTGAGCTCTGAGTTAAAATAATCTAATACTGAAGAAAGTTTTTCATAACAATACGGCAGCAGCAGCTCGCAACCCACAAAGTAATTTTTTAAAGAAATTGCGCGAATGGTCTCATCGCTTTCTGTCGGCGTAAGATTTCGAATTTTAAAATTCTCGCGAAGATTTTTAATTATCAGCTCAATGTTTTCATCTGTTAGGGCAAACTCATAGAGAGGTACTAAATGCAGACCGCTGGCCTCCACAAGTAAGCTGCGCTGATCAGCAGTTGAAAAATAGCGCAAAGATTCTATTTGCTCTCCAAAAAGCTCTAAGCGCACCGGCTGGCGTTCTGCGGGAGAAAAAATATCGACAATTCCACCACGCAAGCTGTATTGACCCACATCTTCAACTACCGGCGCGGCCTGATAACCTAAAGAGTTCAAGTGACTTGTTAAATCCGTGGGAAGCAAGTCGCCTACCCGCCATAATTTACAGCGGCCATTAAAGGACAAAAATGGCGCAGAAAGCTGCAGCAAGGCGGTAACCGGCACAATAAAAATGTCACTTTTTAGGCCCTGAGCGGCCCAATAGGCAAAACTTGACCTTGAGACACGAACCTCCGGAGATGGCGTTAGGCCCGAGTAGGGCGAAACATCCCACGGAAATAAGAGATGTGGACGCAAATAAGGAGAAAAAAAGGAAATTTCTTTTTGAAAAGACAAGGCGGCCTCTAAACTAGAAACAATGACGATGCGCGGCAAATCACTGAATTCTTTTGTCAAAGATTGAGACAAAAAATAAGAGGCCGCGGGCCCCGCAGATGCGCCTATAATATTAAATACTTTTTTATTCTTTTGCAGGCTTTGCAAAAGAATATTTTCTAATCGGGTGTTGGTGGTTTGCCAGTTATTTGTCATAGTCTATGTACAAAGTCTAAATTTACGGGTTTGAAGTTGCTTTTACTCACTCTGCATTCATACCGGAATATTTAAAGAAGATCTAAATATTAATACAGGCGAAGAGCCCCTGAAATGAAGCGGGGAGTCATAAAACCCCTGTTGGTTTTTGCGCCTAGGCTGGCTATTGTAGACGCTTTAAATCAATTAAACTTGATACAGCACAGGAGTTCCCATGCCGCTTGGCGGAGTGATATTTATTACAATTTTTATTGCGACTTTCGGCTACATATTAATTCGCCTGGCGCGCTTAACCGGAGGCGTGGCAAAAAAAACTAGCCAAGCTAAATTTGATATTTACGAGTGTGGTATCCCGGTTGAGGAAAAAAAAGACACAAAAATTTCGGTTAAATTCTACCTGACGGCAATTTTGTTTATACTATTTGATATAGAAATAATTTTTATGTATCCATGGGCGGTTAATTTTAAAAACTTTATCGCAATGGGCGCCGGAGCTTTTGTGTTTATTTCTATGTTTGTGTTTTTAAGTTTATTTATATTTGGTCTTTGGTGGGAAATTAAATCTAAGGCCTTGGAGTGGGATTAAGCAATGACATCAGCAATGACATCAATGGGGGCAACAGGCCTAGAAATCACAGTAAACTTAATTAAAACCGTGCTGGTCTTTTTAATGATGGTTCAGGCCGTGCCAATATTGGTTTGGCTTGAGCGGCGGGGGTCGGCTTTTATTCAAAACAGGTTTGGTCCTAATCGCGTAGGGCCGCTTGGCCTTGTACAGCTTTTGGCGGATGCCGTAAAGTTTTTAACTAAGGAAGATTTTGTTCCCGAAAAAGGCAGTCGCTTTATGTTTTACGCGGCGCCAATTTTTGCATTAATTCCGGCGGCTATTGCCTACATGGCTATACCCATGTCGGTTCCGCTAAAACTCGATAGCGCCATGATTAAGGCGACATTCTTAATTCAGGGTTTTGAAATAAATGTGGGTATTGTTTTTGTTCTAGGGGTTTCCTCACTTGCGGCGTACACAATTTTAATGGCGGGCTGGGGCTCGGGAAGCAAGTACTCTCTAATGGGCGCGCTGCGGGCCTCTGCACAGATTATTTCTTATGAACTCGCGCTGGGCCTTTCTATCGTTGGAGTGATTTTACTTTATGGTAGCTTTAGCCTAACTGAGATGATCGCGGCCCAACAAGGCGTGCTTAAGTTTTCAATGTTTGGCTACACGGTGGCCTGCGACTATTTACCTAATTGGGGTATATTTTACCAACCACTTGGAATGATGTTATTCTTTGCGGCAACATTTGCAGAGTCAAACCGCCTGCCTTTTGATCTAGCCGAGGGAGAGGCCGAGCTCGTTGCTGGTTTTCATACTGAGTACGGCGGCTTTAAAATGTTGATGTTTTTTATTGGTGAGTATGGGCACATGATGATTGCCTCGGGACTAATGGCAACTTTCTTTTTTGGCGGCTATAGTATTTGGAGCTACACGCCTCAAGAGGTTTATCAATGGCTTTATGCTTGGGTGGGGTCAGCGCAACTGGCCAATATATTAAACACAGCTGTGCATTTTCTTTCTTATAACATAAAGTTTGCTTTTTTTCTTTGGATTTTTATTTGGGTACGCTGGACGCTGCCGCGATTTAGATATGATCAGCTCATGGATATTGGTTGGAAGACCATGCTGCCGTGGGCTTTAGCAAATGCAATGATAACTGCTACGCTTATTTTTGTGGGGTCCTATTTTGCATTTTAATTTTTTATTTTACTGGAGGTAGGAATAATGACTGCAGATGCTTTTTTATTTTGGTTTTTAGCTTTTGCTAGCCTAGCCGGAGCCTTGGGGGTGGTTTTGATAACAAATCCAATTCACTGTGCGCTTAGCCTTGTTATGACCATGGTTAGCGTGGCGGCATTATTTGTAACTTTACAGGCGTATTTTTTAGCAGGAGTGCAGCTGATTGTTTACGCCGGTGCCGTAATGGTTTTGTTCGTTATGGTGTTAATGTTGTTTGACTTAAAAAATGAAATTCAGGCCTTCAGCCGTGGGCGAGCAAAAGGAGCGTTTAAAATTGGCGCCGTTGGCATTCTTTCGGGTTTAATTGTAGGCGCCGTCGCAAGAGTTACTCTGTTTACAGACACCCCACCCAGCGCCAGTACGATGGCCCAAGCCTCAACCTCTGTCGGCGCTATACGGCCGCTAGCGGAGAGCTTATTTTTTGACTATGTTTTTGGGTTCGAAATCTTGGGGGTTTTGCTGCTCGTAATTGCGGTGGGCGCGGTGGCGCTTTCGCGAAGCAAGGGCGGAACTCATGCCAAATAATTTGTTAGATAGCGCGATTCTTACAGAGATTACGGTTAATCACTATTTAATTTTATCGGCGGCCTTGTTTTCAATTGGCATGCTGGGTGTTTTACTTAGAAGAAACATAATTGTATTGTTTATGTCGATTGAGCTGATGCTGAATGCCGTAAATATAAGTTTTGTGGCCTTTTCTCACTATCTTGGAAAAGTAGATGGTCAGGTCATGGTGTTTTTTGTAATGACTATCGCCGCGGCCGAAGCGGCTGTTGGGCTCGCGCTAGCGGTTTCAATATTTAAAAGATTTAAAGAAGTTAACATTCGCTTCTTTGAACACCTGAAGGGATAGCGATGAACCACGAAGTTTTAATTGCAATATTATTATTAAGCCCACTTATAGGATTTTTATTAAACGGAGTCCGCTTCAGAAGCAATAATTACCTGCTTGCGGGAAGCCTTGCTACTGGGGCGGTGACAATTTCATTTGCCTGTGCGGTGGCCTTGTTTATAGAGCTTTTAAGTTTACCACCCGAACAGCGAAGGCTGGCGGTAAGTTTTTTTGAATGGATCGCCGTTGATAAGTTTAAAGTTAATGCTGGCTTTGTCGTGGATCAAATCAGCTCGCTTATGGCCCTAATTGTCACCGGCATTGGTGCCTTAATCCATTTGTTTTCTATCGGATATATGCATCACGACAAGGGCGTAACAAAATATTTTGCCTATTTAAACTTTTTTCTTTTTAATATGTTGATTTTAATTTTGGGGGACTCGCTTCTGACCCTCTTTGTGGGCTGGGAGGGCGTAGGTCTTTGTAGCTACTTACTCATTGGCTTTTGGTTTAATGATTCTGCTAAAGCGGCGGCGGGCATGAAGGCCTTTATTACAAATCGCATCGGTGATGCCGCGTTTTTAATTGGAATTTTTATTTTATTTATAAGTTTCGGAACCGTGAACTTGCAGGAGCTGAACACGCTAGCGCCCACAATTGCAGAGACTGGCTGGCTGGGGGCCGCAACACTTGGAACACTGATGCTCTTTGTTGGCGCCACCGGAAAGTCTGCGCAGATTCCCCTTTATGTTTGGTTGCCAGATGCAATGGCGGGCCCGACTCCGGTTTCAGCGCTAATCCATGCGGCCACCATGGTAACGGCGGGGGTTTATATGATTGTGCGCCTAAACCCACTTTTTGTAGCGGCCCCAAATACGATGATGATCGTTGCTATTATCGGCGCAACAACCGCCGTCTTGGCGGCAACAATAGGGCTAACACAGACGGACATTAAAAAAGTTCTGGCTTACTCAACCGTATCGCAATTGGGGTATATGTTTTTAGCCGTGGGCGTAGGTGCTTTTGGTGCTGGACTATTTCATTTAATGACACATGCGTTTTTTAAAGCGCTTATGTTTTTAGGCGCGGGTTCTGTTATTCATGCAATGCACGAAGAGCAAGACATTCGGAAAATGGGTGGCCTTAGAAAGTATTTGCCCATTACGCATTTTACTTTTGTGCTGGGCTGGCTTGCCATTATCGGCATGCCGCCTTTTGCTGGATTTTTTTCAAAAGATGAGATTCTTTGGCGGGCCTATTCGTCTCCGCGCGGCCATATTTTACTGTGGGCTGCCGGAGTTTTGGGCGCGGCGCTGACCGCGTTTTATATGACGCGATTATTGGCGCTGACGTTCTGGGGTCAGTCTAGAATAGAAAAAAGCTTGCTCTCACTCGATAAAAAAACGCATCCCCGCGAGAGCCCGCTGGTGATGACGGTTCCGCTAATGATTTTGGGCCTTCTTTCTGTTGTAGGCGGCTGGCTTGGAGTTCCGCACATTATTGGCGAGGTTTTCGGTCACATACCAAACTTCCTGGAGCGCTGGTTAAGCCCATTAATAAAAAAACTTCCAGAAAACGCCGTGGCGGTTTCGACTGCCGAAGAGTGGGCCCTTATGGGCCTATCCACTACACTTGCCGCGGTTTCGGCTTTTGCGGCCTATATTATTTATGCAAAAAAAACTGGTGTTGCAGAAAAAATGGCGAAATCTTTGGGCCCGATTTATAAAGCCGTTGATAATAAATATTTTGTTGATGAGGCCATTTTTGCCGGAATTATAAACCCGCTTGTACAAGTCAGTCGCAATCTTTGGTATTATGTTGATGTCAATGTTGTTGATAAAGCGACATATAAAATTACTGATTTGGTGCGCGGCGGTGGGTTCGTTGCCCGATCATTACAAAACGGAAACATGCAGCAATACGCAATGTATGTCGTATTAGGTATTGTGGTTGCGCTTTCATATATGTTGGTGGGGTAACATGCTACTGTCGTTATTGGTTTTTTTGCCGGTTTTATTTGCTGTCATGGTTACGCTTTGGCCGCAAAAAAATACAGTTAGGTTTTTAGCACTAGGTCTTGCCTCCATTGAGTTTTTAGTTTCATTGGTTTTATTACAAAAATTTGATTCAAGTTCAGCGGCGCTGCAGCTAGTAGAAAAAAGCATTTGGATTGAGCGTTTTGGTATTTCCTATTTTCTTGGTATAGATGGAATTTCGTTAATGCTGGTGTTTCTCACTACGTTTTTAATGCCAATCATCATTTTAGCTTCGTGGAATTCAATTGATCAAAAAATCAAAGGATTTCACGCCGCGCTATTTCTTTTACAAACAGCCATGCTCGGGTCTTTTTTGGCCATGGATGCTGTGCTTTTTTATGTGTTCTGGGAACTATCACTTATTCCGATGTATTTTATTATTGGAATTTGGGGCGGGGTTCGAAAAATATATGCCACCGTTAAGTTTTTTATTTACACAATGGCGGGCTCGCTATTAATGCTGCTTGCAATTATTTTTATGATGAATCTAACGCCTGAAGTAACCGGCGGCACAATGAGCGCTAGCCTGCTGGATTTTTACAAGCTTAAAATTCCGTTTATAGCCGGCGATTTTTTTACCACGCAGACACTTTTGTTTTTTGCGTTTGCGAGCGCTTTTGCAATAAAAATCCCGATGTTTCCCCTGCACACTTGGCTACCCGATGCGCACGTAGAGGCGCCCACGCCGGGCTCGGTGGTTTTAGCAGGAGTTATGTTAAAAATGGGCACCTACGGGCTTTTAAGGTGGGTGCTGCCGCTGTTTCCTGAAGCGGCCGAGCACTATGGCTGGATATTTATAGCGGCTGGTGTAATTGGAGTTATTTATGGGGCCTTGGTGGCGATGGTGCAGCCGGATATTAAAAAATTGGTGGCGTACTCTTCTGTTTCACACATGGGTTACATCATTATTGGAATATTCACAATGAACGCTTATGGCCTAAACGGAGCGCTTTATCAAATGTTGAATCATGGCATTTCGACCGGCGCGCTGTTTATATTGATTGGCATGATTTACGAAAGAACCCACTCTCGCGAGATTTCAAAATATGGGGGCCTGGCTAGCCGGCTTCCGATTTTTACAATTGCCTTTATAATAGTAACGATGTCATCAATCGCCGTTCCGCTAACAAATGGCTTTGTTGGTGAATTCTTAATTTTACTAGGTACGTATCAGTATGCGCCCGCCGTCGCTGCTTTAATAGTAAGTGGGGTCGTACTGGGGGCCGCTTATATGCTATGGATGGTCAAACGAGTTTTTTTTGGACCCACGGGCGAGCTTGTTTTAAATGAGCACCGCCAGCTGCTTGATCTAAATTTGCGTGAGCTGATGGTTTTAGCACCGCTTATAGTTATGATTTTTTGGATGGGAGTGTTTCCCGGACATTTTATGAAATTTTCAAGCGCCAGCGTTGATCATTTAATTAAAAACAAACACAACTACTCATTACTGATAAGCGGCAGCACCCAAGAAGAAGTTCAGGAGAAATAAAAATGAGCGCTTTAAACACTGTAGGTCTTGCGGATATTTTATTGGTTTCGCCGATGATTGTTTTGTTTTTATTTAGTCTTTTGCCCCTGACAATTAAAGTATTGCGTGGAAACAAAGAGCAACCCCCTGTCGCTACCGTGATTGAAGCTTTGCTTGGGCTTGGATTAACGGCGGTACTTTTGATCGTTTTTAGTGGTTATTCAGAGGCCGCGCCTCCCACGGCCTTTGGGGGTCAGTTAATTTTTGACGGATTAACGATGTGGGTGGGGCTGATTTCCGTTGTTGTTGGCGCCGGCGCGACTGTGATGATGCATGAAAATCCATCAACGCGCGGCGATCAGTATTCAGAGCTGGTGTTTTTAACCATGAACTCTTTATTAGGAGCGCTCGTTTTAATTTCAGCGGTAAACTTAATCACTGTTTTTATTGGTCTCGAGCTTATGTCGCTTTCTCTTTACTTGATGATTGCGATGTCACATGAGCAGAAAATATCAAAAGAAGCGGCGATTAAATATTTTGTTTTAGGTTCATTTGCCTCTGCTGTTTTTTTATATGGAGTGTCTTTTATTTACGGCAGTACAGGCAGCGTAAGCACCTTAAGTTTAGTGAAGAATGCAGAAATGTTATTAAAAAGCGGTAACCATTTGTTTTTATTTGGCTTTGCTTTTATAGTTTTTGGGTTTTGTTTTAAAGTATCAATTGCGCCTTTTCACGCGTGGACGCCAGATGTTTACCAGGGGGCCGCAACACCAATTACGTCATTTATGGCAACCGCAATTAAAGCGGCCTCTTTTGCGGCTTTTTTAAGAATTATAGCCTCAAAGGGCCTGTTGGGATCAGAAAATTTATTTTTAATTTTACAGTGGTTTGCGGTTCTTACCATGACCATAGGAAATGTTGCAGCCCTTGTTCAAAGTAACTTCAAAAGAACACTCGCCTATTCCTCTATTGCGCATTCGGGCTACGTACTTATTGGAGTTATTGCTGCCGGCATCAGCGAAACTCCGTCGTATGCCGCGGCAGGGGTTGTGTTTTATTTATTAACCTATTCATTAATGACAATGGGCGCTTTTGCAGTTTTAAGCCTGCTTGAAAAAAATGAAAACGATTTTGTACTAACAGAGGACCTTGCGGGCTTTGCTAAACAAAAACCAACCCTAGCTTTTTGCCTTACGGTGTTCTTGCTTTCGTTAGCGGGCCTTCCGCCGGCACTAGGTTTTTTTGGTAAGCTTTATTTATTTAGTGCCGCTATTAATGAGGGCCTTTTGTGGTTGGTGTTTTGGGGCGTGATCAACTCGGTTCTGGGTGCATATTACTATTTACGGCCCATCGTCATGATGTACATGCGCGAGGGCCAACGCAACACCTCTGCTGCTAACAATTATGCTACGGTTTTTATAGTTATAGCTTCGGCTACTTTAGTCTTACTTCTTGGCGTTGCTTCCGGACCAATTTTTAGTTTAATTGAAAGGGCTTTGGGGTAAGGGGCGGCGCAATAGCAGCGGCGGCCCCGCGTCTGGCTTGAGTTGCCTAGCGCCACCTGCGCACCCAAGATTTTTAATTCTTCAGGCGTCAGACATTTTTGTTAAGCGCCCACTGTTTCCGTATTTTTTCTGAAAAATTCTGCAACTTCTGCTTTAGTTACGAAACGCTGAGCAGCCTCCATAACAAGTTTTTCAAATTCATCTTCATCTGCCGTTACCATGAAGCCATTTATCTGCAGAAAAACCGCAGCAGTCAAGACAGCGATGCGTTTATTCCCATCGTAGAAAGCATGGTTTTTTACCAAATGAAAAAGATAGGCGGCGGCCATCTCATAATGGTCTTTGTGAAAATACTTTTCGCCCAAACCAGATTCGGGTTGTGCAAGTGCCGAAAGCAGTAGGCCTTGATCTTTAACTCCGTGTGTACCGCCGAATTGATCAATCTGTAATTGATGTAAAGCAACAACTTGCTCAAGCGAAATAAATTTTGGCTAAGTTAGCTGTAACTCCGGTTTTTTCTTCGGAATAATATTTTTTCTGTATTTGTAGTGGGGCGCGAGCACGCCGTGGTGCCGTCATCACATGACTTCTTGAATTTATAGATGACATCGCCTTAAATTGGTGATCGCGTAGTTATTATTTGAGTGGCTTATTTTTCAATCTTTTGCCCTATGATTATTTTGCGACAGTTACAGGAGTTTTCATCTTTTGCGGCCAAATTGCTGGTTTTTGATATAGCTCCGCCACCGCCCTGACTAAACAAGTCATAGCGCCAAATACGGAGCTATCGATTTTCAATCGAGTGCGCGGCTAAAATTTTATTTTCTGAGCTAACTGGTGCTGAAAAAGAAACAAATCGACAAGACAGCCATGTTAACCTTTTTTATGACCATGCCCTAAAGGGTAAGCGTTTTGGTTTTCGGTCGTCTAGCTTTTCGACACTTGGTCGCATTATATACAAGGTTAATATTATATACAAGGTTAATAAAGATATAGTTGAAATTGTTACTATTGATAAAATAACACCAAACCACAATTGTACTTAGGAGATACAGAATGAAAAAAAGAAATCTTGAGAAGTTTTTTGATAAGGCCTCAAAAGAGGATAAGACGACATCGTTTGCTTTTCGCCGAGTCAGCTAATCGCGCCCGGCGTAATGCGCAAGTCTTTATTCGTGGCCGCTGGTACTTTGTGAAGTCGCGCGACTTGATACTTAGCTAGAGCTCTTTAAATTTTTTTAGTAAATTTTTCCAATAAATACAATTAATGTTTTCAATTTTACATTCATTCTTATCTTGACTGAGATAAAAGCATTTTTCTACATGCCGAAAGGCCCCTGTTGCTTTGGAAAACTTAGTGACTTCAGACCTGTCAATCTGATGAGATGATTTAATTTCAATAAGATAGTGTTTTTTATTTTTTGATAGAATAAGGTCGATTTCAACATCGTTTTTTGTCGCATAAAAAGATAATTTAAAATCTTTTTCAAAATAATAATTTAGTTTGTAAATTTCATTTATAATATAATGTTCAAAAAGCTCTCCATAAACAGAAGTTCGCGGCACAGGCTTTTGCTCAAGGCTTCCCTCTAAAGTTTTTTTTAATCCTGTGTCTATTAAATAAAACTTAGGATTTAATCGTTGGCTTTTTCTAACGGACTCGTGAAATGCCGGTAGATAAAACCCCAAAAGTGTATCTTCAATAATTTGAAAATAGGTTTGTACAGTTTTGATATCAACACCGACTTCGCCAGCAATTTTTTTATGATTAATTATTTTACCAGAAACCTGACCTAAGATTTCAAGATAAGTACGAAAGGGGTCAATTCTGCGCACAAGTTGCTCGGCTCTGATCTCCTCATTCAGATAAGTTAAGGCGTAGGATTGAAGATAGGTTTTTTTTTCACGATCAGAATTCAAAAACCAAACAGTTGGCAATAATCCCCAATGAAGTGCATTTTCTAATGAAAATTCAGAAGCGAGTTCTAAATATGTAAATGGAAACATTCGGTAAACAAACGCCCGCCCAGCTAGCAGATTAGCAGAGCCTCGTTTTATTTTTCTTGCAGATGAACCAGTTAAGATAAACTTAAACTGATGGTCTTCAATAAGACTGTGGACAACATCTAATAATTTGGAAACTTTTTGAATTTCATCAATAAAAACCCAGTCTGGTTTTTTTTCTAAAGCCAGCAATTCTTGCTCAAGTTGTTCGGGGTGTAAAGAATACTTGTTTTCAAGTTCTGGTTTTAGTAAGTTAATACTAACGGTGTTTTTCGTGGTGAATTGATTTTTAATAAATGTAGATTTACCCGTGCCTCGAGCGCCAAAAATAAAAAAACTTTTTGATTTCAGTGGGTTTAGTAGTCGACTGATCATATTCCATTATTATCTGCCATTAATGGAGTATAGTCTACTTTATTTTTAATAACTGGCCTTGCCGCGAAAAAGCGGAAGTCCGGAGCCTCAGAAGCCGGCGGCGACGGTGCGTCTGGCTTGAGTTGCGTCACAAGATCAGCAGGCTCAGGAATTGCCACGGCCCCCAAATTCATAAATTAAATTTTCAGTTAAAAATCATGAAAACGTCTCAAAACAAGACCGCTGAAAAATGGCTTGCACTTTGCTGGGGGCGGGGGGGTAAAATTAAACCTAATGTATATGTTAAAAACCAAATCTAAAACCAAGCCAATAAATAAGCCAAAAAACAGACTGGGTATGAGCCTTGTTGAAGTCTTGGTGGCTATGGCAATTATGTCCATTAGCATGTATGCTTTTATGCAAATTATGGCCCACCAAAGCAAGCAAACACGGGGCCTAGAAGAAGTCTTAGCCCGCTTAGATCTTGAAAAAACCCTGTCAACACATTTAGCCGACGGCAGCGTTTGCACCACCACTTTAGCTGCCCGCACTTTTAACGCCACAGCCGCTACCACCACTATTTTTAACGTCAGCAGTTTGCCCATTAGCGCGCTGCCGGGCGCAGCCACCTTGATTGCAGAAAATCAAAAGGCCTCAAGTCTTTCAAACTCTTTAAACGTTGGCAGCATTAATTTTAAAAACCTTCAAGCTTCGAATTTTGCTAATAAATACAATATGGATTTAGAGGTCGCTTTTACCGGCGGCATTCGCCCGCAAAGACCCCTGCTCTTTAAACTTATACTCAATACCGAAGACGATGCCTCTGCCGTGGGCGTAAAAAAAGCCGTGGGCTGCAACAGTCAGGGCATGACCTCGGGCATTTGCGCAAGCCTTGACGGTGACTATAATGCCACCACAGGCAAATGCACCGGAGTGGGGGGGCCTAGCGGCATGACGGCGGATCAATGTACCGCTTTAAACGGAATTTACGATGCCCTTAATAAAATATGCACCGATGCGGGTGTGCGGGAATACAATGGCACGGTATGCCCCGCGCCAAAACAGGTGGTTTCATACTATTGGTCAAGCAAAACTTGTCAGCTTAAGTATATGTATATCGACGCAAGCTGCTCCACGGCTGCGGGCTGGTATATGAGCGCCCCAACCTGTAAGTATGCGCTCCTCACCTGCACGGCCAACATAATTACGCATGTCCGCTGCCTTTAAAAAATTGCGGCGCTAGCCCTTCAGTAAATCATCAAAACTAATAATCTGCTGAAAGTAATTTTCTAGTTCTGATCGGTGGGGCGGATAAAGCTCGCCCACATAAATTAAAACTGGCTTGACCGCGCATCTTTTGGGTAATTGTAGGGCTTTCATTTTCTGCGCCACTTCTTTAATAACAGTGCGATCTAGCATTTTTTTGCATTTTATTTCGCAAACAAAAAACAAATCCATTTTGGTGTGAATTAGTAGGTCGATCTGGCAGGCTTTTTTAATTTTTTGATTTGCTCTTTGTACAAAGGGCGAGGCCGAATGAATTTGGTTAGATTTAAGTTGCAATTTTTCTATGATCGTTTCCCGGTTGGCTAAAATTAAGTTTTCAAACTGATAGCCCATTAAACTTTCAAAGTTTTCAAGGTCTGCAAAGGATGTGATTTTCTTTTCGATTCTTTTAATTTTATTTTTAAGGGGTTCAATGTGTTGAATGTAAAACCGTAAATAATTGTCATGAACCCGGAGGTGGCTCAACTTAGATTGAGAGCCGTCCGGTTTGTAGTAGAAATCTCTGGTTAAAAAGCCTGAAATTTCTAGCATGTGAATGTGCTCAGAAACTTCACTGTTAAAATCCACTTTTAATTTTTTTGCCAATAGGGTTGGCGTGATCTTGCCGCTTAAGCAAATCCGAATTATTTTTTCAAGGGTTTTTGCCTTTTTAGAAAAAATATCAACAAAAATATTTTCAAACTCATTAAAAAGCAAGCCTCCTTCGTTAAAACAAAGTCGCGCCAAATTGATTGAGGCCAGGGGTTTATTGGTAATTTCTTCAAGATACTTTGGCACGCCACCCGTGACAGATAAAATCATCATTTTCTCAAAGGAACTAATGTGAAAATTTTGTCTTTTCCAAAATTCGTTAATTTCGTGAATTAACAGTTCTTTTATATTTAAACTTAAAGAAACGCGCCCTAAAAACGTTGTGCTTTTTAATATGTTGTCTTCAATCCATGTTGAAACCGAGCCACAGATAAAAAGCAGTAGTTTGGGATTTTTTTTGAAATACAGGTCCCACGAGTTTTTTAAAAGCGCCGCGAACAAGGGCTCTTCTTTTGCCATCCAAGAAATCTCATCTAAAAGAACAATGTACCGCCCCTGTTTGGTTTTTTGTGCTAAATCAAAAAAAGCCTCGCTCCAGTTTGTATAATTGATTCTTCTTAGCCCTGTTTGTGCGCTGAGGCTTTCTGAAAAATGCTCGAGCTGCTGCTGTTTTGTTGTTTTAAGTTCGGGCCCCAGCCCCTGAATAGCAATAAACTTTCCGCTTTGGACGCCAAAGTGTTCAATCAGCCGGCTTTTACCTATTCGTCGTCGCCCTGTCACCGTAACAAGCGACGCTGTTTTTTTAATTAACAAAGACCGTAAAATCTCAAGTTCGGCTTTGCGACCAAAAAACGGCTCCATTTTAAACTCCCCGCTAAAAAGAATAATGGCTATTTAGCGGTGAGTTGTCAATTGTTTTAAACTCCCCGCTAAAAAGAATAATGGCTATTTAGCGGGCGTATGTACGGCAATTAAAGATGCTCTCTTAAAATCTGCAAACCGGACCGAAATCCAATTCTTAGGATTTTTTCTAAAATATGCGGATTTAATGAAAAATGATCGGCAAAAAACATTTCGTAATTTTGTGGTCGCGGAGAAATATAAATGTAGTCGACCTCTGGCTTGTGTGAAAGTTTTTCTTTAACCAAATCTAGAATTTTTTTAGTTTGCGCTACGGAAAGATTAAGCTCGGCACAAGATTTTTTAAGCGCCAGATAGGTGTCTTTTTTTTGTTGCTGATACTGAATGTGTTTAGCAACTTTTTGTTCAAGCACCTGATACAGGGCTTGATTGATAATGGCGGGCATGCCAAAGGTGTGTAGCGAGCCCACTGCGGGGTTGTAATGGTACGGCTGCATAGAATAAGACGCGATAATTAAGTCCGCGCCGTGGTCGGCCGCCACATGCGTGCTCAGCGTGTCGCGGATTTCGCCATCGTAATGATAAACCAATTCGCCATTGGGTTTTTTTATGGGGTATGGCGCAAACATTGGCGGTAGCGCAATAGACGCCGCTACGGCATCAGAAATTTTAGTGTAACCGATATAGCGCGTAGAGTCTGTTTTTGTGCTTTCAAGAAACGGTCCAAAAATAGTTTTACGTGAATGATTAAGCTGGGTTGAAACAATATAAAGCTCTACACCAAGACGTAAAAATTCATTTTCGTCCAAAATATATTTACGCAGGTATCTTTCAATGCCGTTGGTGTTAAAAAGTCCGTTAAGCTTAAAGCCTTTTTTAAAAAGAACTTCTAGCCCCCCGGTTAGCAAGGTTTTTTGCAGCAGGCTTTCCGGCAGCCAGCTTAAAAGTCGCTTAGAGTTAAGGTTAAAAATGTGGCGGTAGCCAACGGGCTTAAGGTGATCTTCTTTGGGCAAATTATAAGAAGGTGAGTTGCCAAAGCCAACCTGAAAAGCTGTAATTAAAGACTCGACTGATTTTCCAGAGGCTAAAACTGAGGCTATAAACGCGCCGGCACTAGAGCCGACATAAAGACTAATGGTCGGCTCTCGCGCCGGCTTTGCTGTCGGAGTTGGTTCGAGGAGGCCCCGCTGTGGATATTTTTGTAGCACCCATTCTTTTGACCCCCCAGAAAAAACAAAGCCTTTTTCTTTTAAGGCCAAACAAACACCAATATGATAGGCCGCTGCCTTTATTCCGCCGCCACTTAAAACTAGCGCTATTTTTTTCTTTTTTTGAATATCCATTTAAGGGGCCCAGTTCACCACAAAAAAGAGGACTACTCAAGACCAAAGACCATATTTGACAAGGCAGTTGACAGGGGCCTTGGTCGTACTTAGGCTTGACTAGTCGAGGTAATGAATGGTGACCACTACAAACCGCCTGCTAAATGATAGTTTGCTCAGTGGCCACTGGCTACCGCTAGCTGAATACTCAATAAAGCATCGGGTTAGTATTTCGACCTTGCGCCGGCGAATCAAAACCGAAGACATAAAGTTTCGTTTTGATGATGGAAAATATCACCTATTAGATACGTCACCAAAAAAAGAAGAAAAAAAAGCCAACAACCCAGAGCCTCGCCCCTCCCTAAATAGCGACTCTCAGCAACCAGCTCAACAACCAGTTCAACAACCAGCTCAGCAAATAGAAAGTAGTAATGAGGCCAGAAATGAGGCCGGCCAATCTGTTATTTCTGCGGCCAATCGCCTCCTGGCAGAGCTGAAAAAAGCCTACACACAGATACTTTTGGAAAAAGAAGAGCAAATTCTTCAATTGCGCGAAGAAACCATGGACCTAAAAACCTTAATCAAGGTTTTGGAGTCTGAAAACACCCGGCTAAGAAACTAGAAAATCAAGGCGCCATCAGGCTTAAATATTTTGTCTTGATTAAGCTCATATTTACATCTATTATGAGCACATGGTTAACAGAATTCTGTCTGCCGCTATTGAGAAATCAAAAAAATCAATCTTGCTTATTGGCCCAAGGCAAACTGGAAAGTCGACTTTAATCAAAGCATTGCCTGTTGATTTGGCAATTAACTTTGCAGATCAAGAAACTTTTTTAAAACACACGCAAGATTTTGGATTATTAAAAACTCAGATTGAAAGAAAAAATGCAAAAAAAATATTTATTGATGAGGTTCAAAGAATTCCGGAGCTGCTCAATACGGTTCAGGCGATAATTGACGACAACCCGAACATCAAGTTTTATCTTACCGGCTCAAGCGCAAGAAAACTTAAACGAGGAGGCGCAAATCTTTTGCCCGGTCGTGTGATTAATTACTCTTTGGGTGCGCTGGCTTTAAAAGAACTGAACTATAAACTTCGCAGCGAAGACTTAATTTATGGCTTTTTACCGGGCGTTTATACTGAAAAGAATGCGGCCTACAAAAAAGATATATTAAGCTCGTACAGCGCAAGCTATATCAACGAAGAAATTAAGTCTGAGGCCCTTGTGCGGGACCCGCCTTCTTTTTCAAGATTTTTGCAGCTAAGTCCGGATTTTGTTTCTAAGTATATTGATTATTCAAAATTAGCATTAAGATCAAAAATATCTCGGCATCAAGTGCCCCGTTATTTTGAAATTTTTGAAGATACAATGGTGGGATACCGTCTTTATCCAGATCAAAAACTTATTGAAAAATATGAACTTATTAAGCACCCCAAGTTTTATTTTTTTGATGTTGGCGTTTATAATGGATTACAAAAAACGTTTGCGTTCTCAAGCGACCGGGCCGGAGTACTTTGTGAACAGGTGGTTTTTCAACAATTGCTACATTCGGCCAGCGCTCTGCGCAAGAACATAGACCTTTACACCTTTAGAACGCGGGGTGGGGCGGAAATAGATTTTTGGCTTAAGCTCGAATCCAAAAATATCGGAATTGAAGTTAAGGCCACAGATAAAATTATTGAGGACGATGTCCGACACTTGGTTCATTTTAAAAAAACGGAGCCAGCGGCAGAGTTTTACGTATTTCACTTCGGCAAAGAGGAACTTAAAAAAAACGGCATCTGGTGCTTACCACTAGGCACGGGTTTAAAAGAAATTGGCCTTTAAATAAAAAACTACCGAAAGATTTTTTTTGCTGTCTAAGGGCCCACCGTAGGCCTGTATAACTTTTTGACAATGACAATTGGCGCCCGACCGTAGACCGCGTCGCCATGCTTAACCTTCTTAAGTCAAATTAAACCCCAAACAAGGCTGGCGTGATTTTCGCAACAACTAGCTAAACAGGGGCCGACAGGAAGGGAAGCGTATGAACTTTTCAACTATGAACTTTTCAACAAAGACACTTTTATTTATTTTTTTTGGTATTGCTTTGGCCGCCTGCTCTCAAGACAAAAAAGACCGCGCAGGGCTTGACCCCGCCATACAAAAACAAGCGCCGGCCGATATACAGCAATCGTTTGATATTAAAAAAACGTACGCCACCTTGGCGGCTGCCACAAGTAGACAAGAAGACAGGCGAGAAGACAACCATGAAAACAACCAAGGCTTCTCTGTCGATAAAGCTCATGTGCTTATTCAAAAATCAGCATTAGAAAAAGAATTTTTGTTATCAGTGAATTTGTTAGCCCAGGCCCCAACTCCACAATTTTCTTCATTGCAAAGCCGCGTGATCAGTTTTATTTTGCGCGACAAAAAAGTTTATATGCTTGATGTAACCAAAAATAATATTGTGGGCGAAAAAGAAAATATTCCGCAAACCTTATTAATTGCAGAATTTCAGGTTTTATCCGAAAGCGACACCGCGCTTGAAATAGATTTTAATGCAGGCATGCGGCAAGTTTTTACAACATCTGATATTCGGGCCTCGGACATAGCAGCTCTTAATGCCAATAATTATAGGCTTTCTGCGGCACAGGTGCGGGTTAGCTATTTAGCAGAAGTCTCAATACAAAACAGCAAGGCTCTTTTTATTAAACAAGTGGCCCAAATAGACGCAGAGGACGGAGGCGCCGCCCGCGCGGTAGAGATTCGCTATCAGATTAAAGCTTACTTGCCAGACCCAAGCTTTATTCCGGTGGTATCTAAGGGTTTTGACAAAGTGGGTTATTTTGAAGCTAGTCCCCTGCTATTAAGGGATGGTAGCTCTTTGGTATATGCAATGAAGTGGAATGAAAAAAAAACAATTCAGTTTGCCGTTTCTGCTAATACGCCTATGAAGTACCGCGCGCTGGTTAAAAGCGCCTTGCTTTATTGGAATAAAATTTTAGGCGAAAAAGCCATAGAAGTTACCCAGCTAGAAGATAAATCCATTACTGCCCCAAATTTTGACTTAAATATAATTCAGTGGGTGGACTGGGATACCGCAGACGGCGCGTTTGCCGATGCTCATATAGACCCCCGCACCGGCGAAGTCACTAGTGCCCAGATTTTTTTTACATCCGCATTTATGCTGGCCGATAAAGCTGGGCACGTGCGCACGGAAGAGGCATCGCATACCGTGTTAAAATTAAAGGGCTTTACGTCCGCAAGACTGTGCGAAAGAAACTTGAATGAAGACTTTAAAAACAAAGAAGCGGCTAGCGCTGATATAACACCTGCGGCTATGGATAAAGCGGTGCGCGACTACGCATATGAAGTTATAGCCCATGAGTTGGGGCATGTTTTGGGATTGCGCCATAACTTTGCAGGTAGTCTGGCAGCAAACTATGATTTTAAAGATCGAAAAAATTTAGTTATGAGCTACTACAAAAACCAAAAAGCCCCTGAGGGCATTGTTTCTTCAAGCTCGGTAATGGAGTACTCAAGGTTTGAAGAAAGCGCTTGGAACGGCGACCGCTTGCAAAATGGCGGCGCCGCCTTAGCGTATGATGATATGGCCATCAGGCATTTATATTTTGCGATGCCACTTCCCGCAGAAAACCGCCCCGCTTTTTGCACAGATTCTAGTTTTAAAACCTATGCCGATTGTGTGCGGCACGATGCCGGAAGATCTGCCGTGTCCGCCGCTGCGGGCGCCTATCGGGCCAAATTAAATTCATTAGCGGCGCAAGTGTTAAATATATACATTTCAAGCTCTAAGCTGGCGGATGAATCCGGTGTGGATTTAATACCGGTTTCTGAAGTTAGTCTTCCTGCAAAAAGTACAGCAGACGTGATTAGCGAGGAATTAACTAAATTAATCTCCCTGATGAAAAATGGCGCAAGCTTTATAAAAGTGCAAACACACCACCTGCCGGCGCTAAGCCCAATGGGGCCTGCGATTAAAAAACTTGAAAAAGAATATGTGCAGAGCGAGTTTACAAGGCTTGGCGGGCTTGAAAGCTTAACTCAAACAATACCTGAAAACTATGATGCCGAACTCCTTTTAAAGTTTTCACATTTATTAGAAAACCCTAAATATAATTCTGGCTTATTGCCCCGTGGCGGCAGCTACTCTTTTTCTGAAGAAGAAAAACAGGCCATGAAAAAACAGGTGGCCTTGTTTGCCGCACAAACAAAAGAGCAGCTTATTTTAAATGAACTTAGGGCCCTGTCTGGCGAGGCCGCCGCCACTATTTTTTCAGATTGGGCAGATTCTGATTTAACGCTTGAGTTAGCCAAAATATCTTTAAAAAGACTTGTGCATTATGGCCTAACCAAAACGAATGAAAAAATTAAGACCAAAATAGGCCTAAAAGACGGCACTAAAAAGCAAGTGGAGCTTCCGGTTTATAAATATCCGCTTAACATCAGGCTGGCTGCGGCCAGTTTGTTTGCAGGCAAAGGCGCGGCAATAGATTGGGGTTTTTCAGAAAAACTAACGGCAAGCGAACTTTTAAAAAAAGAACTTTTGCCCCTTGGTGATTCAGAGAAATTGGATATGTCATCGTTAAACCGCGAGACCTTGCAGTGGGTTTTAAGCAACACGCAGCTAATGGAGAAGCTAGGTAATTAGCCAGATTAGCGCCTGGCCGCATTGAGGATGCCTGTCCCCGAGTACACCTCAAAGTCTGTTTTGTGCGGTTCTACTTTTCATGACACTACGATGTTAATGCCAATAACATCAGTTACGCTTAAAATTTATACTCACCATCACTAGGAAAGTTTTCATTAAGCTTGCGAATAAATGTTTTTTTACCTTCTTCGTTTGGATATTCCTGATTTTTAAGTGATTCAATATAGGACTTTAATGCTGGTTTCAATTTTCCTACCGCATTTTTTTCCTCAGTCTTATACTGCAGCCCTAACTGATAATAGCTCTGCCTTTTTTGTTGACGATTTACATTAGAGCTCTCGCCGTTTGCGGCTATTGGACCGCCATAGCCGCCTAATTTCTCCATTTGAAGAGTAATCTCACGCATATTTTGAGCTTCTGGAGTAGCTGCAAACAATTCAAGATATTTTTGTCTAACTAAATACTGACCTCTGGACCCCTCATACCAATCTCTATTCATTTGAATATTTTCAGGCTTTAAACAATTAAAAATAAAAGAATTAGCATCAGGCCTCGCATCGGGTTCAACCCAAGGAAAAGGAGTGGACAAGTCACCCAGAACATATTGCGCCTCGAACAAAGCTGAACTAGCCACTTCTAGCTCTGGTCTAAATGCATCAGTGAGATAATCAGTATTCTTTTGTCTTTTTTGAATAAAATCACGCGCCTTATTAAGCTTATTCAAAATTTCAGCGCGCGATGATTTTTTTATATCTAATAAAAGGGCCTCGTCAGGTGCTCCAAGTTGGCGCAATAAACTATTAAGTTTATCCATTGACTCACTATGAAGATTAATAAAATTATTCTTTACATTTTCAAAGTAAATCAGCCGAATCAATGCCTTCAAATCTGGAGCATCAAAATTACTTTTATAACATTGGCTGGTTAATTGAAGCTGATTATAAAGATCACGTAATTCACTGTTGTGGGTGTCCGCTGGTGGGTTAGCGCACTTAGCAGTTTCCGCGTTTTTATAACACATATAAAGTGCTTTTACTTTATTCTTATCAAGGTTAGAACAGATCTTAACGCTTTCTGTAATATCAATGACCCCTTTATTATTTACAAGATTATTGCCAACACAAACGGAGGCATGCATCATTTTAATATCTCGAATTGAATCAAAAGCTCTTTTTAATTGTTTTTGATCTTTAATGCTTGTTAGTTTTTTTTCTTGCACCAGCGCGTCTTCTAAGTAGGTTTCACTGGCTTTTTTAGTTCCAAGTGGTGCTGAACCATCAAAGCCCGCTATCATTTCAACCTTAGGAAAAGCGGCCTTCCACGTTGAACTTAATGTACCAACTGTCCCCGTATAACAGCCCCAAAGAAACAGTGATCTTAGATTCTCACCAGCTGGGGGGTGATCATTAACGGCTTTAGCTATATCTTTTTCGTCAAAATTACCCACTTTACCTGAAAAATGACCGTTGCCATCGTGTCCCGAAATCACCAGTGCGCTGATTTTAGTTTGTTTTTTATTTAGTTCTTCTAAAATCTTAGATAAGTCGCCTTGCCTTAGTCGCTTCCCATCAAAAAATTTATCTTGCTCACTTAATTCCTCGCTTAAAATACCTGATTTTTTTATAGCGTCCTGACACTGATTGGTATCTGGGTACGTGTAACATTTGCTAGTTAGCAATAGTTTATTATGATCTGCTATTTTCTTTATTACAGTTTTATAATTGGCCCGAGTCTTTGCATCGATTTGCGGGTAAACAAGTAGTTTTTCATGTCGTTTTTCGGCAGCTCTTTTTGCTGCGTCCACTTCGCCATCTGACAAATTTAAATCAAAAAATAAAACATCTGCGCTTGCTGGAATTAATATAAATATTGCTGCCAAAAAAGCAGTAAAAAAATGTCTCATTTTCTTCTTTCGCCTGTTCTGTCTTTTAAAATATCCTGTAATTTCAAAAGACCTTCTTTTGGTAAAGAGGGATATTTTTTAAGTAGCGTATCACGGCTATTATTTTGCGCCCTAAGAATAAGTATATCTAGCTCTAACTGGTCCCAAAAAGACACAAAATTATGAAGACCCGCATAAGATAAAATTTCATTGCGTATTTCAGGCTGCATAACCTCTTGTTGTGATTTTTCTGTACGCTCGTGTTTTTGATAGTATGCGCCTTCAAGTTGCTCAATGGGGTACTCTTTGGAATAGGTTAAGACTTCAATTTTTTCTTCTTGATTAGCCACTCTTTGTTTTTTGGTATTGTTTTTAATAAATTCAGAACTAGCTGTCTTATGCTTAACGGCCCACAAATTAATTGAAAACATTAAAATCAATAGACTAACTATTTTCATTAAAAATCCTTTTAGCAAATGCTGTTAGCACTATAGTAATGGCCTTTATATTAACAATGTTTTATGTAACCTTCCAGAATCACTGAGCCTAGCCCGACCAATAGAGAGTTTTGAAACTCAAAACAAAAAACCCGACCAGTCAATGTTTTTGACGGGCCGGGTTTTTTATAGGGAGGGGCGGGCGGTCAAACTTACAGACTTAAAGCCACTGTAGCGATACTGTGGCGCTACTGTGGCGTTTAGGCTGCAGAATCGGCAATTGCGTTCTTGGTTTTTTTCTCAAGACGTTTTGTGCCTAATTTTTTCATAAACTTTTCAGATTTTTCAAATGCGACGGCAAAGACTTCATCAAGATTTTCAACCAAAATAAAATTCATTTTTTCCTTAAACTGTTTTGGAATGTCTTCTAAGTCTTTGGCACACGCCAGTGGTATAATTACATTTGTAATTCCCAGATTCAGCGCCGCTAAACACTTTTCACGTATTCCACCAACCGGCAACACGCGACCCTGTAAAGTGACCTCGCCGGTCATGGCAATGTCATTACGGATAGCCGTTCCGGTAAGCAAGCTTACCAGAGCGGTGGTTAGGGTTATGCCTGCTGAAGGGCCATCTTTTGGTATGGCGCCCGCGGGCAAATGAACGTGGATATCGAATTTTTCAAACATTTCAGGGTCAATACCAAGCTCATCCATATGGGCTCGCGCATAAGACATAGCCGCGTGCGCAGACTCTTTCATCACATCGCCCAATTGGCCGGTTAGCATTAAGCCGCCCTTACCCTTCATTTTAAGAGCTTCGATTAAAAGCACCTCGCCGCCCGCCTGTGTCCAAGCAAGACCCTGAACCACCCCGACGTTAGACTCAAGCATTTTCTCTTCACGAGTAAAGCGTGGTGGTCCTAATAACTCAGGCACAGTCGTGGCGTTGACTTCAATAAAGCCTGCACCGTCCATAACAATTTTTTTGGCTATTTTTCGACAAACAGAGCCAATTTCACGCTCTAAATTACGCAGGCCTGCCTCGCGGGTATATCCAGCTATTAAATATTTAACGCCCTCATCAGTAAAGCAGATATTTGCGGCAGTAATGCCATTAGCTTCAATCTGACGGTTGATTAAGTGTTTTCGGGCAATTAAAAGCTTATCATTTTCAGTATAACCCGGAATGCTAATCATTTCCATACGGTCGCGCAAAGCTGAGGGAATATTTTCAACAACATTGGCCGTAGCAATAAACAGTACGTTTGATAAATTAAAATCAACATTCAAATAGTTATCGCGAAAGGTGGCATTTTGTTCGGGATCTAGAACCTCGAGCATAGCTGAAGAGGGGTCACCTTTAAAGTCAGAGGCCATTTTATCGATTTCATCTAGCACAATAACCGGATTACGAGTTTTAGCCTGACGCAAGGCTTGAATAATTTTGCCGGGCATGGCGCCCACATAAGTTCTACGGTGACCACGAATTTCGGCTTCATCTTTTACGCCGCCCAAAGCAATGCGGAAGTATTCGCGCCCCATGGCCCTAGCGATAGATTTACCTAATGAGGTTTTGCCTACCCCTGGCGGTCCACTGAAACAAAGAATTGGGCCCTTCATGCTGGATTTAAGCTTTCTTACGGCTAAAAATTCTAAAATGCGGTCTTTCGCTTTTTGGAGGTCATAGTGGTCGTCATCTAAAATAGCCCTGGCCGACTGAATATCAATTATATCGTCAGATTGTTTGCCCCAAGGAAGGTCCACCATCCAATCAAGATAAGTGCGCACCATGGTGGCCTCGCTTGCATCGGGGTGCATGCGTTCTAGCCTTGAAAGTTGTTTTAAAGATTCTGTTTGCACGGACTCTGGCATGCCCGCTGCTAAAATTTTAGTTTTAAGCTCGTCCATTTCTTCTGACTTCGCATCTTGATTTTCACCGAGTTCGTTTTTTATGGCTTTCATTTGTTCGCGCAAAAAGTTTTCGCGCTGCCCGCGCGGGACCTCTGTGGGGTTGCTGCCGCGAAGCTTAGACTGTGCCGTTAAAACTTCAAGCTCTGCCTGTAGTAGTTGGCAAACAAAAGCTAGTCTTTCTTTTGTGTCCGCTGTTTCTAAAACCTTTTGTGCGTCGGTCACTTTTAATCCCATGTTGCTGGCAATTAAATCTGCAACGCGGCCGGGATCGGTGACGTCATCTAATACTAATAAGATATCCGGGGAAAGGGCTTTTCCTAGAGCAATCGTTTTTTCGATGCACTCCTTAGCGGTTTTCACTAATGTTTGCACCTCTGCGTATTGCGACGCGTTCACCACGTCTTCAATTTTTTCTACGCAGACCTCAAATGATCCCGATGTTTTAGTAAAGGCCTTAATGCGACCTTTGGCTTCGCCTTGAATAAGTATTTTTACACGCCCATCTGAAAGTTTTCGCATACGCATGATTTTGGCCACCGTGCCTGTTTCATAAATTGTGCCCGGCGTTGGGGTTTCTTCCGAGATGTCTTTTTGTGATGCCAAAAAGATAAGCCGGTTTTTAGAAAGCGCATCTTCAACGGAACGTATTGAGGATTCGCGACCAACAAAAAGAGGAATGATCATGTATGGAAATACAACGATGTCTCTCACGGGCAGCATTGGTAGTGTTTGTGGCAACTCAACTGATTGATTAACTGATTGATTATCAAATGTCATTTTTTGACTCCTGTTTCTCTACAGAATTATTCGGAGTCTTTTTGGTCAGGCTAAAGCTTTCTATAGTCTGGTTAACGTCTGGTTTTTTTATTGAAGGGTGCTGCGCGAGGCCCTGCTGATATTTTCGTTATCTTCCATGCAAACAATACATAGCGTGGTCAAAGGTCTGGCCTTAAGTCGCCTCAAATCAATTACATCCTCGCAGCTTTCACATTTGCCATAGGCGCCACGAGAGAACCTAGCAAGAGCCCTGTCTATTAAGAATAGCGCATGGCGATCCCGCTCATGAAGCTGAATGTTTAAATTGTCTTGTAAATTCTGCACAACCGCATCGGCCTCATCGGCCTCTTTTGCCGTGACCGTCTGCTGGATTTTGAATTCTTGATGTTTATTTAATATTTCACTTTTTTGAATTAAAAGAGATTCTTTAATAAAACCCAATTCGGCATTCTGTAAGTTTTCTGCGTTTTCGGCGCTGTTCATCTAAATTCCCCCCTAGATAAAGTTTCCGAAATTTCTAGGGATATTAACTCTGAAAAAAAGTATGTCACCAAAAAAAATCAAACTTGTGTGACGAATCATAGGGCATAGCTTTAAGCGTCTACACTGCTGTATATTTTTTTTGTACTAATTTTTGAACAGACTCGTACATTTCTGCACCCTCGATGCTCAGTCTTGTCCAAGGTATGGCCAATAAACGCTCAGTTTCTATTTTTTCTTCTGTGGCTTCGCAAATTCCATAAGTTCCATTTTCAATTCTAGCAAGTGCTTGTTCGATTTCAATAAGCTGAAATTTAATCCGATTTTGCGTGACTAAAAAAGTATGCTCTTCTTGATGCGCAGAAGACTGATCAATTTCATCCCCATGTGCTTTGTCAATTTGATTAAAATCTAAGGTCGCTTGTCGTGCTCTGTTTAACAAGTCCGCTTTAGATTTTTGAAGCTTTAGCCGGCAGGCTTTTTTAATATCCATAAGACCCCCCTGTCCTAATTTAAACACCTCTTGCTTGAGTTGTTTTTATTGAAAACTAAGACAGTCCGGTCTTTAAATGTGGTTAAAAATTATTTTTAATTATTCGGTTTTTTTTACATAACCCGAATCAAGCGTTAAAACATGTATCGGCCGCTCTAATTCGCGCTGAGTCGACATTCTAAGCTCGCCAGTTACGCCGGGGCTTCGGCCAAGCGTGCGCAAGTTATCGGCCAGCTCACTGCGTGTGCTTATGCCAGATATAAGTAGGTTTTTAATAATCGTGACCGCCTCATAGATTTGCATATCAACAAGAGAGGGCTCTTCGTTATAAAGCTGCAGATAGTTTTTAAAAAAATCAGTGGACGACGCTGAGGCCTCTAGCGCATCAACAAAATATATTCGCGCAAGCGGACTCGTGGCGCGCTTGGGTAAATCTGTTGAGCTCCAAATATTAGTACCTAGATAAGTAATTGCGGGAACCTCATTGTATTTCATAAAAGCCATGATCTGGCCCAGCGCACGGCTATTGTCCGGCACAAACAATACGTCAAAGTCAACTATTGGGGGCAAAACAACGTCTTCAAAAACCCGTTCACGTAAATTTTTTTTAATCGGTTTTTTTGCAAGACCCGCTTTTTTAGCTTTAACCTCTTGCAAAAGCTCTTTGTATTCACCCGCGCGGGCCTCGGTATGATATGTGCCCGTTAATTTTTGCACCACGCTTGAAAAGTTGGTTTCTTTGGGGTCATACGTTTGCGCGGCAGTTACTTCTCCACCACGCGCCAAAACATGATCCCAGAAAACATTGCTAAATTCTATACCATAGGTGTCGTTCGGAAAAAGAATAGCAAATTTTTTTGCGGAAAGCTTGTTAAAGGCAAATTGCACAAGTTTATCCGCCTGCATTTCAGGGGTAACTGCGTTTCTAAAAACAAAGCTTCCAAGCTCTGTAAGGCCGGTTTTTTGTGAAAAGCCAATATAGGGGGTTTTAAGCTCTTCTGCGCTCGCCGCCAAAGCCCAGGCTTCTTTCGCCGTAAAGCCCCCAAAAAGAACAATGGCCTTGTCTGTAACTACAAGTTTGCGAGCGCCCTCAGCCGCCAACGCCGGCAAACTTTGCGAGTCAAACACCGCCAATCGAAATTTACTGTCATTTTTATATACTTCCAAGCCCATTTTAAGCGCATTGAGCGCATGTTGTCCGGTGCTGGCATTTTTTCCGGTAAGAGGCAGTACGGCGCCAATAACTTTGGCATCTACATCATAGGTTGTTGTGGTGGTGGTGGGCGCGGCAAGAACGGGGACTTTATCGTCTGTCGTTACGGGTGCCCGGCCTAACTGCCCCCCTGTTGCCACCAACAGCGCTGGATTAGGGGGCATTGTCACTTGCATTGTCACTTGCGGCCTAAATATTGGTGGTCGCGCGGACAGCGCCTGTGGGGGCCTAATAACAGGCCGCGTACTGCAAGCCCCCAAGAAAATAAGCACGGCAATAGCAAATAGCTTTAAATGTGCCAAAAAAAAGCCGCCGCTTTTGTTTAGACTCATTTTCTAGCCCTTAAAACTTCCTGTAGCTTTTCAGTGTAGCTTTTCACCAGCGGGGTTTCCTCATGATAGCGCGAAAGCTCTTCCAGTAGCTCTTTTTGTCGGGAATTAATTGTGGCTGGAGCGTCTACAAGTACCCTGACCAGCATGTCACCAGAACCGGTAGCTCCCAAGCGGGGAAAACCTTTTGATTTCAATCTGAAATTTTGACCCGAATGCGTGCCCGGCGGAATTTTTATTTCTGCCTTGCCATACAACGTGGGAATTTCAATGTTTTTTCCAAGAATGGCATCAGTATAAACTACGGGAAGATCTAAAATTACATCGGCCTCATCGCCAGCCTCGCCTCTGCGAAAAAGCAAATGGTTTTCTAGAGAAATTATAACAAAAAGATCTCCCGGTAAACCCACAGATGGCTTGTCGCCCTCGCCATTAAGCTTAAGCCGTTGTCCTTCTTTAACTCCCGCCGGCACGGTAACCGAAAGTTTGGCGCGTTCTTCTTTTGCCCCCATTTGACGAGTAAAACTAACCAGCTTTTCACTACCGATAGCGGCTTCTTCAAAGGTTATAGACAACGTATATTTTAAATCAGAACCCCGCGCCTGTTGGCGGGTGCCCGCGCCGCCGCGCGCCCGTTGTGACTGGCTAAAAACATCGCCGAATATATCTCCAAAAATGTCCTGAAAGTGGTCTTGACCACCGGCTCCGCGCTGAGCCCTGGCGCCACCAAAAGGCCCTCCAAAAGGATTGCCGCCGCCACCAAAGGCGCCCTCGCCGGCGTGACCATATTGGTCGTAGAGCTGGCGTTTTTTTTCATCACTAAGGGTTTCGTTGGCTTCGGTAATTTCTTTAAATTTTTCTTCTGATTTTTTATTATTTGGGTTTTTGTCTGGATGATATTGCATCGCGAGCTTGCGGTAAGCTTTTTTTATTTCTTCAGGGGTAGCCGTTCTTGAAACTCCCAAAAGTTGATAAAAATCTTTTTTTGCCACAACCTATGCCTGACCGCTTGTGTGTCCGTTTGTGTGACTGCTTGCGTTTGCGTTTGTGTTTCCGTTTGCGTTTGTGTTTCCGCCCACGACGGGGGCTGCGGCCACAACAACTTGCCCCATGCGAATAACTTTATCATGCAATTTATATGGTTTTTTAAAAACTCGCGTCACATGTCCCACCGGCACGTTGCTCGTGTGTTCTGAGCTAATAGCTTCGTGATGGGCGGGATTAAACGCCAAGCCTTCACTGGGGATTTCATGAATTCCGTGTTTAGTTAAGGCTTCTTTTAGCTCTTTGGCCGTCATTTCAATACCCACCCTAAAGGTTTGCATAGTTTCGGCGGTAAGCTTAGCTTGCAGGGCGCGCTCGAAGTTATCTGCAACCTCTAGTAGATCACGGGTAACGCGCTCGGCTCCAAATTTTAAAAGCTCGGCGCGCTCTTTTAGAGAGTTGCGCTTGTAGTTTTCAAATTCCGCCTTTAGGTAAAGATATTCGTTTTTCCATTTAATAACCTCTTCATTCGCTATTTCTAACTCAGCCTTAATAGGCGCGGGATTTTCCTCATTGGTGGCCTCGGCAGCAACTCTCTCGGTTTTTTTATCTTCAGATTCTGACATATTTTATACCCCTACCTCGCATATCTAGCCCAAACATTGAGGTTATCTGTAAAAATGTCAATGTGCGAAAAATATTTTATTCAAATATTAGGCAGTTGTTTTTGAAAACACAAATTTTTCAAATATCTGATTACTAATAATCACGCCAGCATCTGTTAACGCGTAGTGCCGATCGGTTTCGACTAAGCATTTGCCCTGCTTAAGTAATGGTGCCGTAATTTCTACTAGAGACTCCAAAACAGAATTGCCATACTTTTGCACAAGTTTTTCCACAGACAGTCCTTTTTGTAGTCTAAGCGAGGTATAGCAAAAATCTGTCAGCGATTGATGTTTTTCAAGATTTTCAATTTGTTTACCCGGATAGTTTTTCAAGATCCCAAAAGCCTTCTCCGCTTCCATTTGTGCGGCATAGGGCTCAAATGAGTTCACATTCCAAAACCGCGAACCCCACTCCGTGATTTTGGAATACGAATGCGCACTTAGTCCTAGGCCCCAATATTCTTGGTCTGTCCAGTAAAGCAAATTGTGTTTTGATTCATAGCCCGGAATAGCATAATTTGAAATTTCATACCGCTTGAGGTTTTTTTTATTTAACTCCGCATGAATAATGCTAAACATTTCAAGCTGTACCTCATCAAGAGGTCGATTTTTAGCTAGCGGGTGGCCTTCGGGCACAGTAAGACAGTAGGGAGAAACATGTTTAGCGCCCAGCTCTACCGCTATTTGAACATCCTCACGAAGCTCTAGAAGCGTTTGGGTTGGCAATGCAAATAAAACATCAAAAGAAAAGTTAAGCTTATATTTTCTAAGTAGCTCAAGTGTTTGAATGGTTTGGATTGCGCTGTGCTCACGATGCACCATTTTTAACAAGCGGTCAGAAAAGCTTTGCGCACCTACGCTAAATCTATTAATACCGGCCCTAAGATAAACCTCTAGCTTTTTTTCGCTGACGGTCGCAGGGTTTATTTCGATTGTAATTTCTGTGTCAGGTCTAGTTTGATATCCGAACTTGGCGAGTTCAGAAATCAGCTCTATGATCAGCTCAGCAGGAATTAAGCTGGGGGTGCCGCCACCAAAATAGAGGGTGTCAAGCCCTTGCTCTTGGCGATGACGAAAAATATTTTTCTTGTTAGAAATCTCTTTTTTAACCAAAGAAACATAGTGCTCGGGCGGCTTGATTTCAGTTTGTACATAGGTGGCAAAATCGCAATAAGTACAGCGCTGTATACAGTAGGGAATATGAATATAAACACCAAATGAACCAGGCGCTAACAGTTCAGACATAGGGAATTAGTATATGAAGCAAATTAAATATCAACTTAAAAATAAAATGAATGTCCTTTTAGTTGAAAGTAAAAAATCGCCGGTTGTTAGCGTGCAAATGTGGGTAAAAACCGGCAGTGCTGATGAAAAAAAATCCGAAGAGGGCATCAGCCATTTTATTGAACACTTGGTGTTTAAGGGCTCTGAAAAATACAAAGTGGGAGAAATTGCCAATCTTGTCGAGGCCTCCGGTGGGGAGCTAAACGCGTACACCTCGTTTGAACAAACCGTGTTTTATGTGACCATTTCAAAAAACTTTAAAGACGTGGCGCTAGATGTGATAAGTCAAATGATGGGCCATCCCAGCTTTGATCCAAATGAAATTGAAAGCGAGCGCGAAGTCGTCTGTGAAGAAATTAAAATGGGGCAGGATTCTCCCGGGCGAAGATCTTCGCAGTTGTTGTTTTCTTCTGCCTTTAAAAAACATGCTTACGGTTTGCCTGTTATTGGTTATGAAAAAAATGTGCGCAGTTGGTCTGCCAAAAAAATAAAGGCTTTTTATCATTCGCGCTACGTTCCGGCTAATATGTTTTTAGTGATCAGCGGAGACTTTGAAAGTAATGAGATGAAACCTCTAGTTGAAAAATACTTTGCGGGCTTTAAGGCCTACAAATTGAAAAAAGTAACCCGTACCAAAGAACCTGTGCAAAAAAAGTTTCAATACAAATCTGAAAAATATAAACTACAAGATCGACACTTGCACTTGGCCTTTAAGGCGCCAAACATCAAACATAAAGACATTCCGGCGCTAGATGTGCTGGCGACAATTTTAGGACAGGGCGATAGTTCACTGTTGGTTAAGAAATTAAGGCTAGAAAAGGCTCTCGTAAGTTCTATTTCGGCCTTTAATTACAACCCGAGCGATGAGGGCTTGTTTGTCATTTCTGCTCACTATCAAGATGAAAAATTTAATGACATTGTTAGCGAGGTCTGCCGGCAGATAAACATCCTCCAAAATACAGAAGCGGATTGGGTCGATATTAAGCGGGCGCGAATCGCGATTTCTGCTGAACAATTTTATTCAGTCGAAACCGTTGATGGACTAGCCAGCAAAGTGGGAACTTTAGAGTTTTATTTTAAAGATCAAAATGCCCAAAAAAAGTATTTAAATCGCATTAATGAAGTTACGCCTAAAGACGTGCAAAAAGTCGCGCGAAAATATTTAAAATTTCACACGCTAAGCGCTTCCTTTTTGGGAGACATTGAGCCGCTAACCTCAGAAAAACAACTTCTTACTATTAAAAAAATCTGGCAAGACTCAGCGAAGATTCTAGAAATAAAAGAACACCTTAATAAAAAAGTTAGCCTTCCAAAATTAACGATGAAGCGGGGCAAAGTTCGTGCTGATCAAAAAATTGAAAGAATAAAATTAAAATCCGGCATTAATGTCCTCTTTAAAAACATAACTGACACTCCTACGGTTACCGCAAAGTTTGTTTTTCGTGGCGGGGCTCGCCTTGAGCAGAGTGAGACCATGGGGCTCGCTGAGCTGACCAGTCGCGTGTGGATTAGTGGCACGGATACTTATACAGAGGCGCGCCTGTTGCAAGAGCTTGAAGAGTCTGCCATCGGTCTTTCGGCTTTTTCCGGAAAAAATACGGCGGGGTTTTCTTTGGAGTATTTGTCAGCTTTTGAAGAAAAAGCCATTCATCTAACTCTGGATTCGATATTAAATGCTAAATTTGACGCCCGCATTATTGAACGAGAAAAATCAATCTTGGCGCAAGCAATTAAATCCCGAGAAGACCACCCCTCTAGCCGGTGCGTGCGTCAGTTCTTAAAAATCATTTTTGGTGACCACCCGCTTTCCTATGAAGCCACGGGCACTGAGCGCTCTTTGCCAAATTTAACGCGAAATAAAATGATTGAGCTTAAAAACCGCCTACTTTCAAACAAAAATTTAACCGTGGTGGTGGTGGGCGATTACAACAAAAACCTCTGGCTGCAGGAGTTAAAAAAATTAGAATCTGGCCTTGATTATCTGCGCTCTAAAGGGGCCACCCAGCCTCTCCACGAAATAAAAAAATTAACCGAAAGTCAGCAGGCCTTTTTAACCAGTGATAAAGAGCAATCACATATTATTATTGGCTGGCGAGGCCTTACGCTTACAGATCCTGATCGTTACACCTTATATGTGATTGAGGCCATCCTCGCCGGTCAAGGTGGGCGATTATTTTTTGAATTGCGTGACAAAAGCTCTTTGGCGTATTCCGTCTCTCCAATGCGCATGGAGTCTTTAGATGCTGGTTATTTTGGCGGCTATATTGCGTGCTCTCATGAAAAAGTAGATAAGTCGATAGAAATGTTTCAAGTTGAATTTAATAAGCTAACAAAAGAAAAAGTCAGTCTAGAGGAGCTCGCGCGCGCTAAAAAATATCTGATCGGTCAACATGATATCGGCTTGCAACGCAAATCCGCGCTATGTAATTTAATTGCCTTTGATGAGATCTACGGCAATGACTTCAATCGCAGTTTAAATATTGCTGCTGAGTACGAGCGCGTAACCCCAGAAAAAATTATTGAATTGGCCGGAAGACTTTTTTTAAAACCCGCCGTCATCAGTCTTGTCGGAAAAAAGAACTGGGCAAAAGCGACTGATAGAAAAAAATAGAGATGAAAGCTGGTCTAAAGTCGAAAATTATACCTAAGTCTTTTAAAAAATTAAGAAATATCTTAAAAATGCCGATAAAATAGTAGGTGGCAAAAGAGGTGTCTCAAAATGAAATCATTTGTATTTTTAACGCCAGAAGCTCATTTTACTGAGGTCGTTAAAGAGGCTTGCCAAATTCGGCAGATCAGGGCTCAACCCGTTGTTGAGGTTTACCTTGTGCAACTTTTGCGATTTTATTTAGACACCAAAAATCTTCACAACACTCAAACAGATAGTAGCGAACGCCCTCCTGACACTTTTGCTGAGATGTATCTACAAGCCTTAAATGCAGAACCTAATAGGCGGCGGGATTTAATGCGCGTGGTGGCGGATAAGTCCCTCTATTTGACGGGCTTTTTTGGAGAGTCCTTTCGGCGCAAAACCGTTGATCTCGAGTATTATGCAGACATTGGTTCCGCCGCGTATTCAAATTTACATTCCTGGTGTCGCGAAGACGGAATCTCGAAGGTCTACAAAATTTTTTCGAATAGATTTATGGACTTTGTTGAAGTTTTAAATTATATCAGCGAAAAATCCTTGGTACAAAGCGATCAAAACGTGCTGCGTCTTTATGATCGCTATTTGCGCACGGGCTCTGCGCTTGCGCGTGAAAAATTAAATGAACTAGGCGTGATCACTTTATCAAAAGAACAATTGAAACTCTCGAAAGTTTAGGACATTAGTAGTATATGAGCTTATCACATATGATCATTTTGGCCATTATCGCGCTAATAGTAATTCCGCCTGAAAAATTACCACAGATGGCCAAACAACTGGCCCAATTTATACGTGATTTAAAACGAAGTACGTCTGGAATTTGGGATGATCTTAAGCTAGATGCCGCACCAAAGCCTGAGGATTTATTAAAATCAAAAAATAACGAAAACAAAACGCATGAGTAACAAAATTGAAGCTGTAGCGGCGGGCGCCTCAGAGCACGATAAAAACATGTCTTTAGTCGAACACCTCGGCGAGCTTAGATTTAGAGTTACGCGTATGGCTTACGGCGTTTTTGTTGGCATGCTGGCCTGCTGGGGCTTTAGTGAAAAAATATTTAATTTTATCAGAGAGCCCATACAGCAATATTTAAACGGTGGGGGTTTGGTTTTTACCGCCCCTATGGATAAATTTATGGCACATATTAAAATTTCATTTGTGGTGGGCTTGTTGTTATCGGCCCCTTTTTGGCTTTATCAAATATGGAGTTTTATTGCGCCCGCAATGTATAAAAAAGAAAAAAAATTGGCCGCAGGGTTTATATTTTTTGGAACATTTCAATTTTTGATAGGCCTCGCCTTTAGTTATTTTATTGTTTTACCGATGGCCTTTAAATTTTTAATGACTTTTGGAGGAAATATCGACAAACCCATGATCACCATTGATCATTATTTAGGGTTTGTAACCCAAACCGCAGTTGTATTTGGCTTGTGTTTTCAAATGCCTGTGGTGATTTCATTTTTAGGTTTAATTGGCGTCGTTAGCCAGAGGTTTTTAAAAGAAAAGCGCCGCTACGCCGTCGTGGGTATCGCTGCGGTTTCTGCCATAGCCGCGCCGCCAGATGCTCTCAGTATGATTTTATTACTCGTGCCCATGTGGCTGCTTTATGAAATTTCAATAGTGATCGTGGGGTTTTTAGAAAGTCAAAAGACTGAGGCTTAATTTTCAGATTATCGTGTCGCCTTTGTTTGCTCTTAATTTGCAATTATGACTCAAAATGAGACGCTTTCCCTAGCTGGACTAGTAAAATAACTCGATGCTGCGTATTATTTACATCCTTTAATCTGCCGATAAGAATCTTAGTGGAACAAGTCCAAAAATTTAGTTTTAGAAACAAAAACAAAAAGACACTTAACCAAAACGGACAAGCCGTTGTGGAGTACGTCTTATTGCTCGTCATTACGGTGGGCTTAGTCTTAGCCGCTAAAAAAGCTTTTAACAGCTTAGATCAGTTTATGAATAGTTACATCGGCGACTATACGGTTTGCCTCATGGAGTACGGCGAGCTACCCAGCCTAGGAATTTCTGAATCTGCACTAAAAAAACATGTTGGCGCCGCAAATTGCGATACAAAATTTGCAGGCTTTACTTTTGAAAACGGACGCCCGCCTACCGGCGGCGCGGGCGCAAGCTCTGGTGGTGCCAAAACTGGTTCTGCAGCTGGCAGTAAAAACGCTGCTGCAAATGCCGATAAAGCGGACCGCAATAGCCGCGACACTGATAAAAAAAACGGCTCATCAAAAAAAAGCGGCGCGGGCCGTGGATCATCGCCCTACACTAGGAATCAAATAAGCCGCAGCAACGACCTTGGTACGGCAGACGGGGCCGCCAATACGGGTAATAAAAAAGTAAAAGTTATTGAGGACGAGGCTGACGACGAAAACGCAAGGCGCGGCCGAGGTCGCGGCTACGGCGAAACTAAAAGAGCGCGAACCTCACAGCTTAAATACAAGACGATCACGGGCCCCGAGGCCGAGAAAATTGAAAAACAATCTGCTAGACTTAGGCGGGCCCCTGCTAAAAGTGTTGTCGCGACCGCCCCGGTTACTGGCAATCAATTTGGTCCTTATAAAAAAATATTTAGTCCCCCGGAAACTAAACCCACAGTAATAAAACAAGAGGACGAATCTAACTTTGCTTTTGGCAATATTCTGCGCTGGCTTATCATTGGCGGCATGATTATCGCAATTATTGTCTTCTTCGGTGGTCAAATAATGAACTATTCCAATTCTGAATAGGCTTATAAAATAGGCATCCGCGAAGCAACGCTCCGCGCGATCTAAATTTTCTACAAAATGAAAATTCTTAATTGAATGTTTATATTAAATAAAACTATAACAGCCTTCTTAAGTAAATAATAATAAAGGATTTCATTTTGATTGAAATTACTAACTATAATACAATAAGAAATTTTTCACTTGAAGAGGCACAAAGCCTATTGCCTCTTGTTTATAGGCTAACCGAAGACACGGCTAAACAAACTAAATACTTACTGTTGTGCATAAATGCCCTACCAGATAAAAAATCTCCCCGCGTTTTAGAAATTCAGGAGCAAATTAACTTGCTGATAGATAAATGGCAGAACAAAATTCAGAGATTAGGGGCTAAGCCCAAGGGCATGTGGCTGGCGGATTTTGACAATGGCCAGGGTTATTATTGCTGGAAGTTTCCAGAGGTAAAAATTTTATTTAAACACGATTACCAAGATGGCTTTACTGGCAGAATTCTGATTTCATCTAATGAGGAATCCAATGAGAATTGCCCTTGCCCAAATTAATGCGACCTTGGGTGATTTCACCCGTAATAAAGAAAAAATATTACATTTTATTATCCGCGCTAAAGAAAAAAAAGCCGAATTGGTGATCTTTCCCGAAGCTAGCCTTTTTGGCTATCATCCGTTTGATTTACTAGAAAAACCCGAACTCGTTAAGCAACAAACCAAAACATTAACAGAGTTGATAAAAAAAATACCCGCAGGCTTGCATGTTTTAATTGGGGGTTTTGAAAAAAACAAAAACAAAAGAGGGCGCCCTTATTATAATGCGGCTTTTTTGTGTAAAAAAAATAAAATCATGAAAAGCTTTCATAAAGAGCTTTTGCCCACCGGTGATGTATTTGATGAGGCCCGCTATATTGAAAAAGGCAACTTGAAAGAAAATCATTTTGAAATAAATGGAAAAAGATTTTTCTTAACCATTTGTGAGGATATCTGGGCCTGGGAAGACGCAAATGGCCGATCACTCTACCCAGAGAACCCATTAAAAAAAGTTAAAAAGAAAAAGTTTGATTTAGTAATTAATATGAGTGCCTCACCTTTTTTTGAAGGCAAACTTAAACAACGAGAGCGCGTTGTAAAAAAAACAGCGCAGTTTTTCAAAGCGCCGGTGGCCTATATAAATCTGGTGGGGGCGCAAGATGAAATTATTTATGATGGCCAAAGTTTTTTAACGGACAAAGCTGGTAAAACAAAATTTGTTTGCTCAGCCTTTGAAGAAGATTTGAATATTTTTGAGCTTCATACTTTAATAGACTGGAATGCTCATGGCATTAAATCTATTTTGAGTCCGATTGAATTGCTGCACAAAGCTTTAGTGCTGGGTCTTCGAGATTTTTCAGCTAAAACCGGCCTAAATAAAGTTCACCTTGGCCTCTCTGGCGGAATTGACTCCGCCGTGGTGGCCTGCTTGGCTGTTGATGCTCTGGGCCCCAACAATGTAAAACTTTTTGCTTTGCCGACCGAATTTAATACGGCAGAAAGTTTTAATTTAGCAAGTGGGCTTGCAAAAAATTTACACGCAGATTTAGAAATAGTTTCAATTCAGCCAATTTTTAAAATGCTCCGGCAGATAATTGATCATGCTTATAAAATTAATAAGTTCAGCCTGGTGCATGAAAATTTACAGTCTAGAATTCGTGGCTTGCTATTAATGGCCTATTCAAACAGCGCTGGAAGCTTGCTCCTGGCCACCGGCAATAAATCAGAATTTGCAACCGGCTATACCACTTTATATGGCGATATGTGCGGTGGTTTAGCGGTGATTGGTGACCTCACAAAAAAACAGGTTTACGAGCTGGCTCGTCATTATAATAAACAACGCGAACTCATTCCTAATCAAATCATTACCCGTGCTCCGTCCGCCGAGTTAAAACCAAATCAAAAAGATCAAGACAGCCTGCCGGAGTACGATCTGCTTGATAAAGCTGTGATCAATATTGTAGCGCTGGGCAAAAGTCCCGCCTCAAAAACTGATACCTGGCTGCTGCAAGCATTGATGAAGAGTGAGTTTAAGCGCTGGCAAGCCCCGCCCATTTTAAAAGTGTCTGAGCGCGCCTTTGGGCGCGGACGAAGATATCCTGTCGCGCATGGGATAAAACTGTAAAAAAACTCAAGAAAAAAACTCAAGAGAATTCGCGTTTTCGTCGATAATTACATTATCGAAAAGCCCATCTGTTTGGGTTGCCGGATAATTTGCGGAAAGCGCATTTCGGGTTTGCCAGTTAAGGCCACTAAGTTTTCAATTTGCGGCGGCTTACCACCTACAGAAATTCTTTTGATCAACTCAAGAAAAAGCTGCCCGCAATAGGTAGCGTCTTCTTCTGCGCGGTGAAAGCCTTCTGAGGGAATTTTTAAATGCTGCACTAAGGTGCCCAGCTTATAGTTGGCTAGGCCAGGAAATACCTTTCGACTGATTGTAAGCGAATCTATAATAATACCCCGAGGCGCTGGAAGCTCATGCTTTTTAATATCGGAAATTAAAAATTGAGAATCAAAAGGGGCGTTGTGGGCCACCATTGTTAAGTCTTCACAAAACTCCGCAAAAGAAGCCAGTAGGCTGTCAATTTTTGGTTGGCCAAAAACCATATCATCTGTAATTCCGTTAACGGCGGTGGCGCCCGGCGGTATAGATTTCATAGGATCAACCAAGGTTGAAAATACACTTTCAACGATACCGTTATTAAAGCGAACGGCGCCGATTTCTACTATTTGGTCAACTCCGGGTACAGTTCCTGTGGTTTCTAAGTCAAAAGCTATGAATTTCATATTATATTTGATACAAATATTTTGTGCCAGATTCAACAAAAACACTGCAGATTAAGGGTTTTTTTTCTCCGCTCAATTTTAGCGTAGGTGATAACCTACTAGATACACTAAATGCTGGTAAAATCAGCATCCCGCAATCTTGCGAAGGCCATGGAACCTGCACCACATGCAGAGTTTTTATACTTAAAGGTTTAGAAAGTTGCAGCCCGCGCACGGCGATTGAGTCCGAACGAGCTTTTGAAAGAAATTTTTCTGCCAACGAGCGCCTAGCCTGTCAAACCTACTTAACAGGTTCGGTTGATATTGAAATTGTGGGTTAACTTTTTTGTGAGTACGCATTGGTTAATATGTTTATTATTATTTTAGATAACATAAAAATTATTCGTGTAAATCCAAGTAAGCCACTTAATCGCGTCCGGTAGCGGAAGCCGTGTACTGATGCGAACTTGCAACCGGTAAACACCTGCGCCCTGAATTGGAAAAACTCCTTCAAAAGTATTTAAAGTGTCCGCCCGCACACCGTTTTTTAAAAGCACCACTTCATAAAATGAAGTTGGTTCCACCGGAAGTTTAAAATAAAGTTGTAATTTATTAGAACGCTTTTTTGAACCATTTATGGCAGCGCCCATTGAATATCTTTTTTGTAGAATATCATCAAAAATATAAGTTTCAAAGCCCTTAGGATCGCCCAAAGCATCAAAGCAAATATAAAATTGTCCACTTTTAAGGGCCGAAAGAATTTTATGTTTATCTTTACCCATATTGCCGGTCAATTCCGATGTTAATAGCAGGTGATTAGAGGAAATACTCAACACACTTTCATAGCTCGGAAACTTAACCAGCCAATCCGTAAGCGGTATGGCTCGCGCAGAGGCTTCCGCCCCCTGAAAGGCAACAAACTTTCTTCGCTGTGAAACTTCATCGAACATAAGAAGCTCTTCTGTTGGCTCTTGAAATAGCCGCATAAGCGCTAGCTTGGGGTTAAATGGATAAAGGAGAATGCTCCAAATTGTTGAAAGCCTCGAGTTACGCCATGACTGCTGAGACATGCTTTTTAGGTTGGCAATTTCCATTCCATCTAAGCCATCTTGGACTGGGCCCTTCCAGGCGAAGCCAGTTTTAAAGGGATGGGCTAATATTAATAAACTATCTGAATTTTTAGTGGTTTCCTGCGTGAGTAAATCAGACAAAAACAACTGAGACTCACCACGCTTAAGACCTAAGTTTTTAACGTTTGGCGAATAATAAATAAGTCTAGAATCTTTGTAGCCGTATTTTGCTCCATGTAAAACGCCCGTGTTATGCAAGTAACTGTCCGCTGGTGATTTAATTTGAGGATTTAAATCCGTAATCATAATGAATTTATTTTGGGCCTTTTTTGCCTCCGCCAAAACTATGCTTAAGGGCTCGGAACCAATAGATAAATTAGTGTGCATATTCATTGTTAGTTTATAGTCATAATAAAAATCTGAAGTTTTCACTTTTCGCTGAATAAAATTCAGTTCAAATTGAGAAATAGAAAAACCATAAATTAAAAAACTGATTAGTAAAAACGCAAGGGTGGCTAGTAGTTTATTCATTTGTATGACTCATCGTTAAATTGATAAAGGCTTAGTCCCACGTTGTCAAAGCCCTGCAGTTTAATTTTTTTATAACGTGCGTATTTTAGCGGCCAGTCGCTATTGTCGTATTTAAGTACATAAAAGATTTTAGCTATTGGAGTGGCCTCTGGCAATGTGTCATAAAAATCATGGCGCGAAAGGCCGTGAAGTTTGGGAATTAATTTTTGTGTTTTCCACGACAGCAGAGATGAAACCTGATAACTTGGTCCATACAAAGGTTGAAACTTTTCAGTAATAGCCAGCAATTCAGTAAGCTGGCTTATGTTAACCAGATTTTTTTTAACAGCTTCGCTGATTTGCCGAGTAACTGGCAATATAAAAAACAAACCAATAGTCACATAGAAGGCCAGCCAATACAAAATTGAATACCTGAATAAGCGACGATTAGCGACACTACAAAAATGTGTTACAGAGTGTAAATGTGACGTCAGGGGCCAGTTACCCTCAACCACGGATTTAAACGAACTGGTAAAGAAAAATGCCAGTTGCGATAGCGAAAAAATTTTTTCCATGGAGTCGGAATTTTTTTTAAACAAAAGAATAAAAATGAGCGGGTTAGTTATTAAAAGTTGTGCTAACAAATAGCCTACTGGCCATTTCCAGTCAAAGCTTGTTTCTCCAAATCCGTGCTGAATTTGAAATAAAAAAGAAGCCCAGTTGTTTTGCGCATTCCAGATTATTACAGGAAGTGAAAATACAGCCCCAAAAAAAATAGTTAATAGGACGCCTTGAAGATGAAGACGAAAAATATTTTTTGTCCAAAATAAATAAATTAAACCGGAAATTACAAATAAAACAATATGATACTTTGAGCAAAAGCCAAGGCCTAAAAATAGGCCCAAAAGAATGTACCAACGGCGGGTATTTAGTTCCATAATCTTTAAATAACAATAATACGAAAGCGACCAAAATAAAACTAAGGGCACATCAGGCGTTGCTAAAATAGAGCCTACGCCCAGAAGCGGATTTAAAAGTAGCAGCACCAGACAAATTAATATTTTTGAATTGTCAAAGTTTTTTAAATGCAGAATCTGAATCCAAATCAATGCTGTAACAAAACTCGCAAAAATAAAAACAATTCTTAATGAAACAGAATTTCCGGCGGGCCCCATAAGCTGACCCAAATAAATAAACCAACTGACCATTGGCGGGTGATCAAAATAACTTAATTGCGGATGCTGAGACCAAATATAATAATAAGTTTCGTCTCCGAATGCCGGAATAAACCAAGCCAGCAAAAGCTTACCCAGTGTTAAAACAAATAAAAAAAAGTACAGAGTTGAAGTTTTCAATTAAAATGTTAATTTTAATTCTTTATGCGTGCTGGGAAAGAGTTTGCCTACGCCATTTACGCTTATTTTAATTGCCCCTGCTTCATTGGACCTAAAGTGCAGCCCCACTTCTGACCTCAAAATATATATTTGGTTCGCCGCGAGGCTTAATGGCACTAGTTGTTGAGAATCTCCACGTGCATAAAAAATTTCTGTGGCTTTTTTTGCCTCGATCAGCAGCTCAACAGGCTTTCCACTAGATACTTGAAATCCATTTTCAGGTGTTGCCGTTTCATTGCTAATTTTAACAGGGGTTGCGTCTGCTGATGCTTGAGCGCTCACCGGCGTCAAATCGGCACTTTTGATTGTCGTCGCTCTAAAAAGAGCCTCGTCATCCGAAATCTGGGCCGTGGGGTTGTTGTTGAAGTTCTCAATAATTTTATTAGTTACTATTAAGACCATAATTAAAACACTCGCTATTGAAATCATAAAAAATATTTTTTTATTGTTTTCGCCATTAGTTTTTATGTCTGGCCTTATGTTTGGCTTTGTATTTGAGTGTTTTACTGAAAAACTTTTAGCGGTTTGCTTAAGCGTCGGGCGGGGGGCTTTAATGTTGTGATCGTTTGGCAAAGTGGCTGGCGGCGGAATTTTTGGTACAGGGCTGGTGGAGCCCATTTCTTCTTGAAACTGCCTTAACACAACCTCTGCGTCCAGCTTGAGTAATTGCGCATAACTTTTAACAAACCAGCGAACAAAAGTTTTTGAGGGCAAGGCCCCGATATCTCCCGCTTCCATCGCATTTATAATTTTTGAACTTAATTTTAGTGTTCGCGCAATATCTTGCACGTTAAGCTTAGAGTTAATTCGTTCATTTTTTAAAAGCTCACCTGTAATTTTCATAAAGTACCTTGCTTAACCAGCTCTAACATTTTTTGTGTTTTTTCAAAATGAAATCCTGAAGGGAATATTCGTAATAATTCTTCAAATCTAAATATCGATAACTCTTTTTGATTGTCTCGATACAAGGCAATGCCTAGGTAAAAGTGGGCCTCATCTGAGTTAATCTGCTCACAAAAGGGTATTGCTTTTTTTAGTTGAGAAATTGCGTTTGTTGTGTTTTTTAATTCCAAATTGCTACGCCCAAGGTAGGCTCGAATGTAGCAATTTTCGCGATCTTGTTCTAAAGCTTTATTTAAATATAAAATGGCGTTCCTGTAATTTTTTCTTTTAAACTCCAGAACACCATAATTGGCGTTAGCTTTTGAGAAGTCAACATAGGTCAAATCATTCAACACTTCTTTTAGTAATGCTTCGGCTTTTTTAAACTGACCAATTTCTACGTAAACTCTGCCCAAATCATTTTTTGCATCTGTGAAATCTGGCTTAATAGAAATTGATTTTGAATAATGCTTTTCTGCCAGTTCATAGCGCTCGCGCATAAAATAGACCAAACCTAAATTTGCCTGTATGGATGGATTTCGTGGAGACAGATCTTCGGCAATTAAAAGTTCTTTAAGGGCGGCAGGATATTTTTCACTTTTAATATATTCGGTTGCAATTTGTAAATGCAGAATCGCAGATTCTTCTTTTTCTGTTAATGCTCGTGTGGCACAACCCAGAAGTGCGCCAAAAAAATTAATAAATAGAAGCCCTGCGGCCAACCCCGAAATAAAATTATTCATTCGTTAAGATTAGCACTACTTAATAAGCAGTCAATTATTTACTGGGCTAAAAGCGTCGTCTACGGCTTGGTTTTGGCTGAGCAACACCAGCGTCTCGAAGTGATCTGTTTGTGGAAACATGTCAAATATTTGTAGCGTTTTTATAATATAGGAGGGCCTTGCTTTTAGTATTTTTTTAAGATCCCGCACCAAAAAGGCCGGATGACAGCTAACATAAAGTAGGTACTCAGAATTTGCGGCAATAATTTTATTTAAAACTTTCTCTGAACACCCCATGCGCGGGGGGTCTAGTAAAATAAATTCTTTAGACAAAGCTCGTCTTTCGACAAAAGATTCGCAGTCTGTAGTAAACATAAAAAACCTTTTTTGTAGCCGCTGCTTAATTAATTCTTTAGTGGCAAAAGTAGTGAGTTTAAAATTCATTTCAACACTTTCAATACATACGTTAGAAATCTCAGATAATAGTGGAAAGCTAAAATTTCCAGCTCCGCCGTAAAGCTCCGTTAAAAACTTTGGATTTACAGCTTTTACAAGCTCAACTATTTTCTGCACAAGTTTTTTATTAATAGCACTATTAACTTGAGAAAACGACAGGCCTTCGGCATCTTCACCTATTAAATAATATTCAAATTGATTTAAGTGATTAATTCGCAATTCAAATTTTTTAAGTTCGTTTGTTGGATCTAAAATTTTTTTAATAACTGGAATTTGTTCCGAAATCTCAACTTGCGCAATCAAACAACTAGAAATATCAACTATTTGATGGCTGGCTTTTTTAAAATAACCTAAATCTGTACCTTTTTGTTTAAGTTGAATTCGATTTCGGTAATTAAAATTTTTTTCTGAAACAATTGTGGGTAACAAGTTAAATGACACATCCGGAATATTTTTAGATAACAAATCGACTAAAATCTGCTCTTTTTGACGTACTTGTTCAGTCTCTTCAATGTGCTGCCAAGAGCAGCCACCGCAAGATTTAAAATACTCACAAGGGGGCTCGCGGCGCGAAGGCGAAGGCGTTATAATTTCAGTAATTTCGCCAATCAGGTGATTTTTTTCAATACTCGTTATTTTAATTTTTAATTTATCTGCTGTAGCTGCTAGTGGTATAAAAACAACAAGCGATCTCTCTTGATATTGAAGGCGCGCTAGGCCAGCGCCACCAACAACTAGTTTTTCAATGTTAACAATGTGTTCAGAATACAAAAGAGACTCTAGATTAGAGTCTCTACCACTGTGCTTTATTTTTGTCTTGTCGAAAGTCACATGTTTACTAATTCGTGTTTATCAAAAAAAATCGCCAGTTCGCGCTCTGCGGAGCTCAAAGAGTCTGAGCCATGAGCGGCGTTTTCACCCATAGAGTCGCCGTACTTCGCGCGGATAGTACCCAGCGCTGCCTTTTTAGGGTCTGTCGCGCCCATGATTTCGCGGTTCTTTAATACCGCGTTTTCGCCCACGAGACATATTAATAATACTGGACCAGAAGTCATAAATGAAACCAACTCGCCAAAAAAGGGGCGAGCCGAGTGCTCTGCATAGAACAACTCACATTTTTCTTTTGAAAGCATGCTAAGTTTAGCCCCGCCAATTTTTAACCCACTAGCTTCAAATTGTGAAATAATTTCGCCCATTACGTTTTTTTTAACGGCATTCGGTTTTATAATTGAAAATGTTCTTTCTGTAGACATTGTTATCTCCTTAGAACTAGGTTTAAACTGGTGACGGGAAGAGGTCAAATTATTCTTAAAATCAGGTTTCAAACACATCTAAATGCCTAAGATCCGGCTTATAGGGCTCTGGTAAACGTTTGAATTCTACAATTAAATGCCCGCCGATGAGTATGCCAGGATGTAAATTCAATTTTAAAAGCTCAAAAAGAATACGTTTTTTTTGGATATCTTGCGTAATCTGAAGCTTTCTTTTAGCACGAAAATAAGTTTTAAAGCTTTGTAGAGCTATTATAGGATAAAGAAAAAAACTTAAAACAAGCGACGTCCAATTAACACGGCTCGGGTGGATTTTTTCGATGCTAAAACCCGCAAGTGTAGCTAGTATACGTAAACGCATTATTCCGATTGAAAAAATATGGCCCATATAAATACGATGATCTTTCCCAAACCATAGAGATTCTAACTCATTAGGCGGCATAATTTTTGGCGTTTCTGATTCAAAAAGTAAATAAGCAAATCTAGATCTAAGGTTGGAATAGTTGGGAGTAGTAACAAACAAGGATCCATTTTCTTTAAGTACCCGATGAAATTCTGTTAATGCATAAAGTTGGTTTGGTAAATGCTCAATGCCCTCTTGAAAAATTGCTAAGTCAAAGGTGTTGCTTGCTGCCGGAAATGTTTGTTGTAAGTCTGCGGGTGTGCAGTTAATTTTTTCAGAATTAAAAAACTCTGGAAACATATCCCACGCTGTTACGACGGCATGGCGCTGCATTAAGTAGTTAGCAGTTATTCCTGAACCCGCCGGAAAATCTAAAACATTAAGATTTTGCACATCTTTTTGAGAAAAAACCCGAATTAAAAGATCTTTAATATTTTTTGATCCCGTTATGTAAATCTTTTGGGACATTAAATAAGCCTACCTAAATTATGAATCCTGCGAATCAAAAAAATGGTGGCTCGGGACGGAATTGAACCGCCGACACAAGGATTTTCAATCCTCTGCTCTACCAACTGAGCTACCGAGCCAATACGAACATGAAAATTAGCGACTACAGTCGGTATAGTCAATAAATCTATAAGAAATTAACTTTATCAAATGCCTGTTTTAAGTCATTCAATAAATCATCAATGTCTTCAATTCCAACAGATAATCTGATTAAAGAATCATCAATACCCAGTTTTTTACGCTGCTCTGTTGGCACAGAAGCATGGGTCATAATTGCGGGGTGTTCAATTAAAGATTCCACGCCGCCCAATGACTCTGCCAGTGAAAATATTTGAACAGATTCTAAAAATTTTCTGGATGTACTCAGACCGCCTTTAATAAAAAAGGTAATCATTCCGCCAAAACCTGACATTTGTTGTTGTGCAAGCTCAAATTGTGGATGCGACCTTAATCCCGGATAAACCACTTTTTCAACCAAAGCGTGTGTTTCTAAAAATCGGGCAATTATCATGGCATTTTCAGCATGTGCTTTCATTCGAATAGGCAAAGTTTTTAAACTTCTTAGTGCTAAAAAAGAATCAAAGGCTCCCTGAATACCCCCCATAGAGTTACTTAAAAAAGCAATTTTTTCCGCTATTTTTATATCCTTAACAACAGCCACACCGCCCACCACATCACTGTGCCCACCAATATATTTAGTAGCTGAGTGAATCACAATATCTGCTCCAAGTTCTAGGGGCCGCTGAAAATAAGGTGACATAAAAGTGTTATCGACCACCTAAAATATTTTTTTGTTTTGCTATTTTAGCTATGGCGGCTATATCAGTTAACTTTAAAGTGGGATTCGTTGGTGTTTCAAGCCAGACCATTTTAGTATTGGGTTTTAATTCATTTGTAAAATTCTGAGTTGTTGTTAAATCTGCAAAACTAAACTCAAGACCATTGTGGCGCAAAACTTTATCAAATAATCTAAAAGTTCCACCGTACATATCATCAAAGGCCACCACATGATCGCCTTGTTTTAATAAATGCATAATTGTAGTCGCGGCGGCACAACCCGAAGCAAAAGCAAACCCGAATTGACCACCTTCTAAACTAGCAATACAGTCTTCATACGCTTTACGAGTTGGATTGTGAGTTCGTGAATATTCCCAACCCTTATGAACGCCAGGCGATTCTTGAACATAGGTAGATGTTAAATAAATCGGCGTCATAATGGCGCCCGTAGTGGGGTCAGGCTTTTGACCTGCATGTATCGCGCGTGTTGAAAATTTCATAAAATCCTTTTTTTAATTTCAAATTCTCATTGGCATTACAACATTGATATAATCATCTTTTTTATAAGCTTTTAGCACACCCGGTGAAAGTTGATCATTTAATTCAAACTCTACCTCATCATGATCTATATTTTTTAAAACCTCTTCTACATAACGTGCATTAAAACCAATTTTCAAATCTGCACCCGTATAGTTAATATCTAATTCTTCTTTAGCATCTCCTAGCTCTGGATTATTTGAAGTTATTTCAAGTTTGTTCTGCGTAAAACTCATCAGTATGGCTTTAGATTTTTGATTGGCTAATAAAGAGACTCTTTTTAATGAAGATAAAATTGCTTCTCTGCGAACCACTATATTATGAGTAAATTTTTGAGGAATAAACTGGTGATAATTGGGATACTTACCTTCGATTAAACGTATCATTAAAACACAAGAATCAACTTTAACAATAAATTGTGAACCTTCGATGGTAATTAAAATTTCTTCTAAATTAGAATCAATTAATTTTTTAATTTCAAATAAGCCTTTTTTAGGAATAATGACGCCTGTTTTTTCCGCAAAATTCAAATTTTTTAGTTCTTTTTTTATTAGGCTTAAACGATGTCCATCTGTGGCAACCATGGTTATAATATCTTTAGACGTTTTTTCAAAATAAACTCCATTTAAATGATATCGTGTTTCGTCGTTTGAAACACTATACACAGTTTTATCAATCATAAGTTTTAATTCTGTGGCTTTAATACTAGAAAAATTTTCTGATATATATGTAGGAAAAACAGGATACTCTTCTGCTGCGACTCCAATTATTTTAGATAAATATTTTCCTTGTTTAATTTCTAACCAATTGTTTTCTTTTTTTGATAATTTAATTGGTCCATCTATAAGTTCTTTTGTAATTTCAAATAGGCTCTTAGCGCTTACTGCAACCTTACCAGCCTCTTTTATTAGAGCGGGCACGCTGTCAGTAAGGCTGACTTCTAAATCCGTAGCATACGCTTTTAATTGATCATATTGAGCTTCCAATAAAACATTAATTAATATTGGCATTGCGTTTCTTTTTTCAACTATATTCAGAGTTCTACCTAATAAATTTAAAAGATCTTTTTTTTGTATTTCTATTTTCATATTTTAATATCCTAGTTTTAATACCTATTAATATATATTAAATAAGTAGTAGTAATAGTAGGGGTGTTGGTAATCCGATATGTAAACTAACTATATAAAATTATTAGCCTTTAATTGTGGAAAACTCAACAGATAAAGTAGTATTAAGTTAGTTGTTATCAACAAAAAAGTTATCCCCAAACTTACCCATCCACTTATCAACAAACTTTTAAACAAGCAACACTTACAAACCAGTCACATTGTGGATATGACTTATTAACTCCTCGATATCATTCTTGAATTGTGGATCTTTGTTTTGTAGATCTTCTATTTTTGCTATAGAGTTAATCACCGTGGTGTGATCTTTTCCGCCAAAGGCTTTACCGATATCAACTAATGATTTATCTAAAAACCTTTTGATTAAATACATAGCAATTTGGCGTGGTACAACTATTGGCCGTGCGCGGTTTTTTGATTTTAAATCCACCACTTTAATTTTATAAAACTCAGCGACGATTCTTTGAATTTCTTCAATGCTAATAGTTATAACATTTTCATGATGTGCTAATACTTTACGCGCCAACTCTAGAGTTATATTCAATCCTTGAAGTTCCGAGAACATTTTTATTTTTTTTAAATTTCCCTCTAATTCTCGGATAGATTTTTTTGAAATTTTTGCAATATACAGGATAGTGTCTTCAGAAAGACGAACATTATAGTTTTCTGATTTATATTTTAATATTGCTAAACGGGTTTCTAAATCGGGCATGGTAATATCGGCAATTAAACCGCGCTCTAGGCGCGTGCGCGACCGGTCTTCCAGACCTAAAATATCTTTTGGCATTCGATCACTGGCTAAAACCACCTGTTTTTTCTTTTCAATAAAAGAATTAATCATATGAAAGAATTCTTCTTGAACAGCTTCGCCACGGCCAATGTACTGGACGTCATCTACAACGATAATATCAGAATTTTCTCGGTATTTTTGTCGAAATTTATCCATTTCATGGCGACGCATAGACGAAACGCATTCATTTAAAAACCGCTCACCAGAAACATAGGTCACTCTTAAGTGCGGAAAATTTTTTTTAATCTGATTTGCTGCCGCATTTAATAAATGAGTTTTTCCCATTCCGGAAGGGCCATAGATTAAAAGTGGATTATAGTCATTTGTACCAGGATTATTGGAAACATTATAGGTAGCGGCGTGGGCAAATTCTGAATTTTTACCAACGACAAATGTGGAAAATGTAAAATCTTCATTTACATTTTCTAATGGTTTGTAATCAAAAGATTTAGTATGAACGTGCTGAGGCGATGCCGTTGAAGCAGATGCCTGTTGATGAAATACGCTATCGGCGTTTTGCATAACATCTTGTAACGAAGTATTGTAATCATGGGCCGTTTTTCCGGTTACAACAAAATCAATAGCAATTTTAATATCTGACTGCTGCGCCAGCTCGTTTGTAATTTTATCTTTAAGGTGCTCATTAACATAAAAATAGAAAAACTGACTAGGTACACCAAAGGTAATTTTAATTAAATCTGGTAAAGCTTCAGATTTAATAAACTCAATAGGATCTAACCAGTTTTCTAGCAACTTACTAGATCCATGCTTATTTTTTATAGTGGTCTTAATTTGGTTCCAATATAAACCGCTTAACTCCATGTGGCTCCCCTGCAAAAATCTATGAACAAGAACTGATTAACAATACAAACCACACTTAACAAGCTAATTAATAGGCTAATTAATTGAATAATTATTTACCTGCGACTATTTGCGTGTTTATCTACTGTTGACCTCATTAATGCAATGTGGTCTATTTCTACTTCACTTAATTGGAAATTGCCAATTATATTTGCAGACGTTATTTACGTCGTAGTATGAAATAGGGGTATTTATGGGTAAGCGCACATATCAACCAAGCAACAAACGTCGTAAAAAAACGCACGGCTTTAGATCAAAAACTGCTACGGCTGCGGGCCGCAAACTTTTGGCCCGTCGTAGGGCAAAAGGGCGAAAAAAACTAACAGTGTCTTCTGGTGGCAAATAAGCCGCAGCCTCTTAAAAGATCTTCAAGTTTTAAAGAAGTTGCGTCGAAAGGCCTTAGGAAGCGACTCTCTTCTTGGGTAACATTGCAACTGATGCCCTCTTCAGATTTGAAGAACTATTATGGGATCACCATATCACGTAAAGTAGCTAATTCAGTAATACGAAATAAACTCAAAAGATGGGTAAGAAACTGTGTACAAAAAGAAGCCTGGCCAAAAAAATACAACGCCTTTATTTTCGTATTTGTGTTTAAACCACAAGCAGAAAACATATTTTTTGCAAATAAAAAATATGCTGAATTTCTTGAGATATACAAAACAATTTAATCCGAATAAATTTGCAAAATTTTTAGTTGTTTTTTACCAAGCCACAGCCTCCTATTTTTTAGGAGGAAATTGTAGATATTACCCGTCTTGTTCGCATTATGCACATGAGGCCTACGCTCAGCATGGATTTTTCTCGGCCACACTATTGGTTATTAAAAGATTGGCAAGCTGCCACCCCTTCAGTCAAAAAAAATTTTTTGATCCCGTTCCACTTATCCACTTAAACAAAGCAGAAAAGAGTTTTTAAGCATGAGCAGTTCTCTGAATAATCAGAACGAATCCCCATTTGGTAATCCACGCTTTATTGTGTCTAAAATTGCGGTATTTATATTTCTTTGGGGTTGGCAATATTATGTTAATAAAGAATATCCGCAACCGCTTACAAGACCCGCGGCGGTTAGCGGCGCCAACACCGCTTCAGTAATAACCCAAAAAGACCTATGAGCACTGTCGTAGCGACTGAAAAAAACACAAATAGCGAAACTATTTCAGCTTCTGAAAAACTATACAGCTACGAAGACAAAAAAATTAAATGGACCATTTCCTCGCGCGGCCTAGGCTTAAGTTCTCTTGAACTTAAAACCTATACTGACAAAGATAAAAAACCTATTGTTTTTTCTTCAGCAGAAAAACTTTTTGCAGTTTTGGCAGACAGTGAAGTTGTTCATTTTGTAGTGACCAAATTAAGCGACACTCAATATATTGGCCTTGCAAATATTAATGGTAAAGATTTTAAAAGATCAATAAAGTATGACAAAGATACTATGGCATTTGAATCAGATGTTGAATTTGATGCGGCTCCGACCAGGATTAGTTTTTCTACAACCGATATAAAACACACGCCTAGCAGTTCAAATTTTTTGATGCCCTCTTTTGAAATTCAGAATTTTTTATTTAAAGACCATGAAAAAGTTAAAACCGAAGACATTTCACACCTAGAAGAGTCAGAAACTTTAAGCAAAACCGCTACAAATGTTACCTTGGCGTCTATCGGTACGCAGTACTTCACCCAGAGCTATATAGACAGATCGGACATTTTACCCTCGATTAATATGGAAGTTGCCGGAAAGCAGGCCAAGCTTGATATTCATTACAACCTAAAAGATTCAAAGATAATAAAAATTAGTAATCTTATTTACATTGGCCCCAAGTCAACAGAAATTTTAAATAAAATTGATCCCCTTTTGCCAGAAGTTATGGATTTGGGAATTTTTGGTTTTATAGCAAAACCCCTACTGCTTCTGATGAAGTTTTTGCACGGCATTTTTGGTAACTGGGGAGTGGCGATTATTGCGCTAACAATTATTATGCGTCTTTTGATGCTGCCCTTTAATATCGTGTCGTTTAAGTCAGCACGAGCCATGCAAAAAATTCAGCCGCAGCTTGCTGCCGTTCGTGAAAAATATAAAAACGATCCTATGTCTGTTAATCGCGAAACTATGGCCATGATGAAAGAGCACAATGCCAATCCGCTGAGTAGCTGCTTACCTATGCTTATTCAAATACCTATATTTTTTGCGCTATGGAAAACCATAGGTTCAAGTATAGAAATATACCAGCAGCCATTTTTTGGCTGGATTACAGATTTAAGTGCCTATGACAAATTTTTTGTTTTACCTATTTTAATGGGCATCACGATGTATTTTCAGCAAAAACTGACGCCGACGACGATGGACCCAATGCAAGCAAAAATTTTAAACTTTATGCCCCTGTTGTTTTCAATATTTATGATTAGCTTACCAAGCGGACTGACGTTATATAACTTTATTAGCGCACTATTCGGCGTAGTTCAGCAGTATTTTTTATTAAAAGATAACACCAAAGTGCAGCACGCATAGAAAAATAAACACAAGAAGGGAATTATTTATGGCGGGGTTTTTCAGCAAATTATTTAGTGGCGGAAAAAAAGAAGATTTAGAATCAGTAGTAGAGGCAACGCTAAACGGAATACTGGATAAAGGAAATTTTGATCTGTCTTACGAGCTAGATTTAACTAAAAAGGAAGAAATTACCGATGTTAAAATTGAGTTTTCGGGCGGAGACGAGGAGCTTTTAAAAGATTACAAAGGTCAGCTATTGGACGCCATTCAGCTTATTGTTAAGCGCGTAACCCAACATCATTTTTCAGATGTGCAGACAAATATCATGGTAGATTGCGGTGGTTTTCGTCAGGAGTCGGACGCGCTACTTATTGAAAGAGCCGAGCATCTAAAGACGATTGCCATTGAGCAAGGAAAGTCAGTTTATTATCGGGCCCTTCCACCAAAAGAACGAAAAGTCATTCATCAGTACTTAGCCTTAGATGGACGCGTAAAAAGCCGCTCGCTTGGTGACGGCCTATATAAAAAAATAAAAATTTATCCGGCCAAAGCCATTGACCCCGCTAATGCGGAATCTGATAGTGCGGATGGCAATTAATTAGCGCAGAAAGAAATAAAAAAAAATATGTGGAATCGAAATGAACAGACCATATGCGCCATTTCGACGCCGCAGGGTGTGGGCGGCATAGCCGTTATTCGCATCAGCGGCAAAGAAGCACTGGCTGCGTGTAAACGTCTTGCAAAGTCTTTGAGCCCCCTAAAAAAAATTGTTCCGCGCCACGCGTATCTTTCAGAAATTTTTACAGTTATTGATCCGGGTTCTGACTATAAAATTGATGATGTTCTAATTACTTATTTTGCTGAGGGAAGATCTTTTACCGGAGAAGAAGTCGTGGAAATATCTTGCCACGGCAGCCAATTTATAACCCAAAAAATTTTAGAGAGTTTAATTCAGAGCGGTTGTCGTATGGCAAATAAAGGCGAATTCACATTCCGTGCTTTTATGAATGGCAAGCTCGATCTGGTGCAGGCCGAGTCTGTTTTAGCCCTTATCGAGAGTCAAAGCCAGGCGTCGGCAAAGATCGCACTTAGGCAACTGGCGGGTCATGTTTCAAAACAGTTTGCAGAGCAAATTTCAGAACTAACTTGGTGCTTGGCGCACATTGAAGCCAGTATTGATTTTTCTGAGCAGGGCATCGAAGTGGTCAATAATAACGATTTAATAAAAAAATTAAAAAATGTGATGCTGAACTTACAAAAAATAATTGCTTCATACAAGTCTGGAAAAATTATAAAAGAGGGCATAAAGGTAGCTTTAATCGGCGAACCTAATGTGGGCAAATCCAGCCTGCTCAATCTGCTTTTGCAGCAGGACCGGGCCATCGTAACGCCTATTGCGGGCACTACGCGTGATGCAATTGAAGGCGATACTGTTTTTGAAGGAATAAAATTCAGCATTTGCGACACGGCGGGCCTGCGCGAAACTCAAGATCTGATTGAAAGCATTGGCATTAGTAAATCTAAATTTGAGGCCTCAACTGCGGATATTGTGTGTTTTGTTTTAGATTGCTCTGAAAAAAATTGGACGAATTCCCTAATGTTGGCGGCAGAACAAAACAAAACAAAACAAATTTTTTTATTAAATAAAGCGGATACGATTGAAGCCGCACAGCGTGCGGAACTAATAAAAAAAATTGATAGCCGCAACACGCTACTTTTTACCTCAGCGCTACAGCCCGAAACTCGCCGCGCGGTGCTTTTATTAATAAAGGCCTCGGTCGGCAATCTTGAGTATTTAAATGAAGCCATAATTTCATCGGCCCGCCAGCATGAACAGGCCAGTTACTCATTAGAAATGATTGCAAACTCGGTGCAGGAGTTAGAACAAAATATTGGTGCTGAATTTGTGGCGCTGCACCTAAAAGAGGCCCTGGTTTCGCTGCAAAAAATTTTAGGCCAGGTCTTTGACGATCAAATTTTAGATCGAATATTTAAAGATTTTTGTTTAGGAAAATAGTTAGGCTTTTTGTTGATAGATTTGCTGCGCCGCGCCTCTGGCTATGAAGAGCTGTTGACGCAAGACGTTTGCGAGCTCTGGTGACCTGGGGTCAGAGGCTTTCGTGATGGGGCCCAGGGGCTCTGTCCAGGCAATAACAAGCCGAGCAAAAGGTTTTGGCAGATAAGCCTGATTCCACGAGCGTGGAAATTTCCACGCAGACTCACAATAGGCCCCGCTGGCATAAATTTCACATTTTAGTAAGCGCGACAATTCAAAAACGCCGGGTTTTACTTCATGAAGCGGGCCCTTCGGGCCATCTACAGCAATATTGCAGCTGGAGCCTTTTTTTACTAATTCAATTAGGCCCCTTAGCGCAGAAACGCCGCCCCGGGTAGAAGAGCCCCGCGAGGACTTCCCGCCCAATAATCCATAAACCACTGCCATCATTTCGCCATCTTTGCTGGTCGAAATCATAGTTGAAAGTTTGTAAGGTTTCGTTAAAAATAATAACGCCGCCTCATCGCCGTGAAAGTGCGCCAAAATAAAAGGGGTTTTAGTTTTTAAGCGGTCTTTTAGCTTTTCTGGCACAACAAGTTGTATTCGCCAGCTCCAAGAAACAAGTCGGTAAATGATAAAAACAATAAATCCGAGCATTATTCCGCGAAGTTTATACATAATATAAAGCCTATCTGGCAAAAGCATATAGAGCTTTAGCGCTAATGCTGTAAAAGCTTTTTAAATTCTTCGGTAAGCTTGGGCACAATTTCAAACGCATCGCCCACAATTCCGTAGGTGGCTTTTTGAAAGATTGGCGCACTTGCATCATTATTAATTGCGACCACCACCTTGCTGCCGCTCATTCCGGCTAAATGCTGAATGGCACCTGAAATTCCAATCGCTATATATAAAGTGGGAGCCACGGTTTTGCCCGTTTGCCCTACCTGCAAAGAGTGTCCCACCCAGCCCGCGTCAACGACGGCGCGTGAAGCGCCAACTGTCGCGCCAAGAGCGGCCGCCAAGTCTTCAATTATTTTAAAATTAGCAGCTTCTTTTAAGCCCCGACCACCTGAAACAATAATATTAGCTTCGGTTAAATCAAGCTTTTCAGAGGCGCCCCGCACAATTTCTTTAATTATAGTTTTAAGACTTGGTTTTGTAAAAATCACTTCAGAAATTGTGGCCACTTTGGTTGTGTCGCCACTTGCTACCGGAAGTTGGTTGGCGCGCATCAGTACAATTTTGACAGCACAGTTTTCAAATTGCGCCGTGGCAAAGCACTTACCTGAATAAAGGGGTTTTTTAACTTTTACCTCGTCGCCTGTGTTTTCACTAACAAGCGAGATTTCAACACCATCAGAAATAATACCAGCATTAATTTTTGCTGCGACACGGGGAAATAAATCTTTTCCAGATGAAGAGGCCGAGGCCAGCACCAACGTCGCGCCAGTTTGCTGTAAGGACTCACTCACCGCCACCGCAAAAAGTTCAGGATTATAGGCGTCGTAAGCGCTATCATTGCAGAGCAAAATCTCCTTTGCCCCGTGCTGCGCTAGTTGCGCGGCCCCATTGCCGGCGTTTGTTCCAAGCGCAAGAGCCACAACGTGCCGCCCGGTTTTGGCAGAAAACTGAAGAAGCTCTTGAGAGCTTCTTTTGAGTCCGCTATTTTGAAACTCTGTAAAAACTAAAATTTTAGACATAAGTTAAGTCCTTTCAAGCAAACAAATAAGCAAGCAAGCAAGCAAGCAAGCTAAACAGTTAAATAACTCTTACCTCATCACGCAAGCAAGAAACAAGCTGCGCCACTTGCGATGAGGAATCACCCGCGAAAAGCTTTACGCTTGGTTTTTCAGGCGGCAGCGTGTATTCAGAATACCGCACCTTAAGCTCTTTGGCAGAAATATCCAGCGATGAAAACTCAATTTCTTTAATGACTTTTTTCTTGGCTTTCATAATTCCCGGTAGGCTCGCGTAGCGGGGCATGTTTAAACCTTTATTTACCGCGATCAGCGCGGGGTTGAGCAACTGCACCACCTCTTTTGCGCCCCCCTCGACATCTCTTTCAAGCGTTGAGCTTTCAGGCGTTGCCGCAAACTTTGAAACCACAGTTGCGTGCGGGATAGATAAGTTTTCTGCGAGCATTTGCGGAACAGAGGACTGGTTCGCATCAATTGAGAGCTTTCCGGTAAAAACAAGATGCGCGGGCCCCTCAGTCTTAATAACGGAGGCCAAAGCCTTTGCGGTTAAATAAGCATCGAGGCTCTCAGATGAGTTAATAACAATAGCCTCGTCTGCTCCCATGGCTAAAGCCGTGCGTAAAGATTCTACAACGCGGGCTTTTGGTCCTAAGCTAAGTGCCAAAACCTGCGCGCCGGGATTTTTTTCCTTGAATTTAATGGCCTCTTCCACCGCAATTTCATCATAGGGATTCATTACCCATTTAACACCTGAGGAGTCTATGCCCGAGCGGTCTGGAAGAATTTTAATTTTAGTTTCAGTATCTGGCACTTGCTTTAAGCAGACAAAAATCTTCATAAGCCCCCCCCCGTGGTTTAAGCTAATTTAAAGACCCTGGATATTATCTTATGTGGATCACTACGGCAAAACAATTTAGCCCCAAATCTTCACGCGGCGGGCCGCAAGCTCATAAGTATAATCAAAATATTTAGAGTTTTTAACCGAGGCTGAGATCGTATTAAAACTAATAAGCGCTTTTTCAATAGAAATATTTTTAAGTGAGCCTAACTTAAGAGCGCCTAGCCGACTAAGTTTTTGCTCAAAATCTACAATAACGCTTTTGTTGATGGGGTGACGGCTCCACTTAATTTCACATAAAACAAGAACGCCGTCCGTTCTTAAAAACGCCAGGTCAAACTGATAACCCGCGCCCCCCGCCCTATGTAGCCCGCCCCAGTCTTTAACTAAAGTCGCAAAATTAAACTTTTGCGCAAACTCCAAAGCATGACTTTTAATTAGGTTTTCAAAGGCTAAACCTCTAAAACTTTCATAACCTATTGATAAAATTTGCCCCGAGAGGCCCACAAAGCCCGCCTTTTTAATTCGTGAATGGTTGGGCTCAATGAACGAAAAATAAAATCTTAAAAAGGGGTCAGACAAATAGTATTTTCGATTTTTAGCGGAAGAGCCTCTTAAAACTTGAAACTCCTCAGAAATAAAATCTGCATCCACGAGGTGGTTTAAATAGCGCTTTAATCCACCGCCAGAAGGCACCCGCGTTAAAACAGAAAGGCCCTCAAGGCTTAATTTTTTTTGCGCCAAAGCCCGAACAATACGAGTGTAGTGCGAGGCTTTTTTAAATTGCGAACAAAAAACTCTTTCAAACTCATCAAGCCAAATTCCATCGGGTTTAAAACACGTATTTTCTAGATTAATTTGAAAAGACCGAGAGTGGTCAAGCATTTCTAAATATTTAGGAATGGTGCCAAAAACAATTAAATAATTATAAATTTCATTTTGCGATCTGGTTTTTGGAAAAAACAAAAAGGACTCGCTAATTTTAAGCGGGCGCACTTTAAGCTCTAAAGTTGTTCTTCCGTAAAGCGCGGTAGACTTTAAAACCCGGCCAACCATGAATGAGGCCACAGAGCCACAAAGAATGAGCATAATGTTTAAGCTTTTCCATTCGGTATCCCAAAATTTTTTTAAAATAGAAACGAGCCCGCCCCGCCCCTGGGCCATCCATTGAAATTCATCAAAAACCACAACAAATCTTTTTTTGCCTTTGCGCTGCTTCAAGCGCATGCTTAAGTAGTCAAAAATATCGGACCAGTGCTCAAACCTAACTTTAAGTGGCAGAACGTCCCCAAAGCAGTCACTTAAGGCCTTTGAAAACTCATAAATTTGATCTTGTGCAGAAAGGCCTTCGGTCGCTTCAAAAGAAAAATGGGGCCGCGTTTTAACAAAGTGCGAAATAAGATAGCTTTTTCCCACGCGCCTTCGTCCATAAGAGACCACAAGCGAAGAATTTTTTTGTCCATATTGGCGCTCTAGGAGAGCTAGCTCATCACTGCGGCCGATCATTTTTTGCTCCTGATAAAAGCGCACATATTGTTAAAGCCTAACTTGTGCGCTTATGAAAAACAAGTGACAATTCTATTTTTGGCCAAAGCAGAGGTCTGTAAGTAAAAAGATTTCTGCTTGAAGTTTTTAAATATTAGAATTAAAGTTAAGCGCGGGCCCGTTTTAAAAAGGTTTAGAAAAGTTAGGAAGTTGCGCATGTTGTTGTTTTTAAAATCGACAATTGGTCGAAAGTATCTCATGGGCCTCACGGGCCTGATTTGGGTGGGTTTTGTTTTGGCGCATATGCTCGGGAATCTGCTGATTCTGGTCAGTCCAGATTTGTATAATAGTTACGGCCACGCAATTGTTTCAAACAAAGCGCTACTTTATGCGGCGGAAAGTGGTTTGTTGCTGGCGCTTTTTATTCATGTGGCAATGGCCCTTTTGCTAACGAAACAAAACAGGCTGGCGGCCCAAAGCCAGATTTTTGGATCCAGATACGCGGTGGCGGCAAACGGTGAAAAAACTTCTGCGTGGGCCTCGCGGTATATGGCGGTTCAGGGCTCGAGCATTTTAGCGTTTATTATTTTACATCTCATTACTTTTAAGTACGGCACCCACTACGAAACCACGGTTAATGGCGTTGTGATGAGAGATCTGCACCGGCTGGTGGTAGAGGTTTTTCAAAACCCTGGTTATGTTGCGTGGTATGTGGTGTGCCTTGGGCTACTGATGTTTCATTTAAGTCATGGAGTTAGTTCTGTTTTTCAGTCATTTGGAATTTTAGAAAGAAAATTCCAAAAAAATATAAAAAAATTAGCCTGGGGCTACGCCCTAATCGTGGCGGGCGGATTTTTGTCGCAACCGCTATATGTTTTTATTTTTTATAGATAATGTTTTAGATAATATCACAAAGAATAGACAGCTATTATACTATAACCCGGAGAAGATGATGTTGGTAAATTCAGATCACAAACTAGACAGCAAAACTCCCAGCGGCAGCATTGATAAAATTTGGCAAGACTATAAATTTAAAATGAAGCTGGTAAATCCAGCGAATAAGCGGCGGCACAGCATAATAGTGGTGGGCACGGGCCTTGCGGGCGCGTCGGCGGCGGCCTCCCTCGGCGAGCTTGGTTACAAAGTAAAAGCTTTTTGCACGCATGAATCCCCGCGCCGGGCGCATTCGGTAGCGGCGCAGGGCGGAATTAACGCCGCAAAAAATTATCAAAACGACGGCGATTCTGTTTACCGGCTTTTTTACGACACCGTTAAGGGCGGAGATTTCCGCGCACGCGAAGCCAACGTTTACCGTTTGGCCGAGGCCTCGGTGGCCATTATAGATCAAGCGGTGGCGCAAGGCGTGCCGTTAGCGCGTGAGTACGGCGGGCTTTTGGCGAATCGCTCGTTCGGCGGCGCTCAAGTGTCACGAACATTTTACGCCAGGGGCCAAACTGGGCAGCAGTTATTATTGGGCGCCTATTCTTCGATGATGAGGCAGGTAGACTTAGGAACGGTAGAACTAAACACCAGAAGAGAAATGCTGGAGCTTGTGGTGGTTGACGGCAAGGCGCGTGGAATTATTGTAAGAAACTTAAATACCGGCGAGCTTGAGTCCCACGTGGCCGATGCCGTCGTGATTGCCAGCGGCGGTTATTCAAATGTATTTTATCTTTCAACAAATGCCATGGCGTGCGCGGTGACGGCCACGTGGAAGGCCCACAAAATGGGCGCGTATTTTGCAAACCCTTGCTTTACACAAATTCACCCAACCTGTATTCCGGTGCATGGAGAAAATCAATCTAAACTTACACTAATGTCAGAGTCTTTGCGCAACGATGGCCGTGTCTGGGTGTCTTCAAAAAAATCTGATTTACGAAGTCCGCAGGAGGTGCCAGAAAACGAAAGAGATTACTATCTTGAGCGTATTTACCCAAGCTTTGGAAACTTAGCGCCAAGAGATGTGGCCTCAAGACAAGCAAAGTTTCGTATTGACGAAGGCTATGGCGCGCAAGGAGAAAAAGCGGTTTATTTAGACTTCAAAGATAGCATTAAGAGGCTGGGAGAAGAAAAAATTGCAGAAAGATACGGAAATCTTTTTCAGATGTATGAAAAAATCACCGGAGAAAATCCATATCAGTCTCCGATGAAAATTTATCCCGCTCCGCACTACGCGATGGGCGGTCTGTGGGTAGATTATAATTTAATGAGCACCCTTCCCGGATTATTTGTGGCGGGCGAAGCCAATTTTTCTGATCACGGCGCAAACCGCTTGGGCGCGTCCGCGCTGATGCAGGGTTTGGCCGACGGCTATTTTGTGCTGCCGCATACGATCAGTGATTATATTGCTGGTGCAAAACTAGTAGAAGTTAAATTATCAAACGAGGTCGTAACCGTAGCGCAAGAAAATGTTAAAAGCGAAATAAGGAAGCTCATAAAAATTCAAGGCTCGCGCACAGTTGACAGTCTACATAAAGATTTGGGCCATATTATGTGGGAGAAATGTGGAATGTCGCGTAGCAAACAGGGATTAACTGAAGCCATTGTACAAATTTCAGAGCTGCGGGGAACATTTTGGAACGAAGTTAAAATTCCGGGTGTGGCTAACGAAATCAACCCCGAGCTTGAAAAGGCTAGCCGCGTGGCCGACTTTATAGAGCTTGGCGAGCTGATGTGCCGTGATGCCTTAGCTCGCGAAGAATCTTGCGGGGGCCACTTTAGGGAAGAACACCAAATCGACGGCGAAGCTAGGCGTGATGATGAAAAATTTTGCCACGTGGCCGCTTGGCAGTGGCAAGGGGCCGCGGATCGGCCCCAAGTCCGCCATACCGAAGAGCTGAAATTTGACAATGTTCAACTCGCAACGCGATCTTACAAATAGTGACACAAACAGAGAGGTTTTAAAAATGAGCATAAAACAACCCCACAAAAAACTACTCAATTTAAAATTAAAAGTTTGGCGTCAAAAAAATGCCGATGCCGAAGGAAAATTTGAAATTTATGAAGCCAAAAACATTTCTCCGGACGCCTCATTTTTAGAAATGCTCGACACAGTTAACGAAGGCTTAGTGAAAAAAAATGAAATCCCCATTGTTTTTGATCATGACTGCCGCGAAGGAATTTGTGGCAGCTGCGGGTTTATGATCAACGGCAACGCCCATGGCCCTGAAAAAAGCACCACAGTATGCCAGTTGCACATGCGCCACTTTAAAAATAATGAGGTGCTGGTGCTTGAGCCTTGGCGCGCGAAAGCATTTCCGATTATGAAAGATCTTATGTGCGATCGCAGCGCGCTTGACCGCATTATAACTGCGGGCGGCTATATTTCAGTTAATACTGGCAGCGCACAAGAGGCTAACAACATTCCAATACCTAAACCCGATGCTGACGAGGCTTTTTTATCTGCGGCCTGCATTGGTTGCGGCGCCTGTGTGGCGTCATGCAAAAACGCATCCGCTGCGCTATTTACTAGCGCCAAAATTATGCATTTATCCCTGCTGCCGCAAGGTAAAATTGAGCGCGCCCCACGCGCCCTAGGCATGGTCGCGCAAATGGATGCAGAAAGTTTTGGGGCTTGCACCAGCACGGGCGCCTGCGCGGCCGCTTGCCCGAAGGATATTTCACTTATTAATATTGCAAAAATGAATCGCGAGTTTTTAAAAGCCAATGTTTTACAAAAAGAAAGCGTTACTAACGGAGACGGCGCCTAGTGGATCTGCAAAGCATGGGCGCGGTGTTTGAGTGAAAGATTTTGTAAAAATATTTTTAAGCCTTGTGGTCTTGGTCGCGGTTTTTTTGACTGGGCGCAATTACGGCGAAAAAACGTATCTTGAGAGCCACGAGCACCGCGCGGCCATTCGCGCAACTGAAGAATTGAATTTTACTAAGGCTGAATTTGAAAACGTCAAAATTAAATTGCAAAACATTACCGATGCAGCCGGGATTCTTAAAGCGGAAGACTTGCTCACGCAAATTTTTCATATTTTTTTAACCGATCTGGGTTTAAAAATTCAAAACAAAGACGCTATTATTAAGCGCGCAGAAGCACAAACACCGCTGGCCCCCTATCCCGAGCCCGCAGGGCCGCTAGCGCCGCCCAAAAAAGCAGAGCCGCTGTGGTCTAAAACCAATAGTAAAACCAGCAAACTCAAATCCTATGAGTGGATGCTGCAGAACTCCGGCGGGCCCGGCAGCAAGCTTGGCGGCGCCTCTGGTGGTACACTTGGCGGCTTGCTTAAAAAGCTGCAAATTAAAAATTTAAAAAACTATTTAGCCGCCGCAGAAGATGTTGAAATTAATGAATGCAGAGCTTATTTGGGCACCTACAAAGGAATTGCTAAAAACATAAACGGCGAAAGTTTTGGCGCAATTGGTTTTGAGCTAAAAGCAGAGCCAACTGCTGGCGATGCTGGTGCCAGCGGAACGGCGGCCCCCAAAGAATTTTTAGGAAAAATATCCTGGTACAATAATGGCCACGCCGTATCTAAAAAATTTAGCAAATATTGCGGAAAAAAAAACAAGGATCTAGACGCAAAAATATTCAGCTTGAGCGCCGATAAATATTTACAAATCTACAAACTTATGGCTTCAGACCACATCGCCGGAAATTTTTATCAGACCTCACCCAACGGCACCACGACGCGGATTGGCTCTTTTGTGTTAATTCGAATTGGCGGGGGGTAGGAGAGATGCTGAAGAGTAGGCCTTAACGCCGCCCCCCATAAACAAAACCAATACCCACCCCAAAAATGCGCAATACAGCATTAATAACCGGTTAGCGGCCGCCCAGCATCTTACAGCTAGACAAACACCGGGCAAAATTCACAACAACACATCTTGATCTTCATCTTAATAAACAGCTTGAATCCGCGATAAGTCGCAAAACAAGACGTCAAACCCCAGAGGTTATTATGATGAAAAAGGCCAGCCAGTTGATGAATGAAATGGGCTTTAATCCAAAGGGCGCAGAGTCCGCCAAAGAGGCCTTTATTAAATATTTAATTAAACAAGCGACTGGCGTCAGCGTGCAGACCCCCAGTGAAAAAAAATTAGAAAAAATATTAATAGAGCAAAATCCGCAAAAGATTATATATTTTCCAAAGCAGCTAGAGTTTAATTTTTCTGAAGCCGGCGCGGATGAGGCTACCGGCTAAAAAAACCGGCTAAAAAAATCCTCAGCCGAAACGACATGATCAAAATACTCGGTGGATTTAAGTTCGGCGGTAATGCCATTAACGCTGATCAGATCAATTTGCACACCGCTAATTTTTTGATCAATATGGGGGCCGAAATTTTCAATTTTACCATCTATATCTAAAGCTTTGGCAATTTGATTTAGATTATTATAGCAAAAGTTTTCAAAGGCAATTCCGGTCCAGGGAGTCCACTTTTTTTTAATTTGTTCTGAAAATAAATTTTTACTTTGGCCGGCGGCCATCCATTGAAACTCGTCAAAAATAATTGTTTTTTTAGCGGCATGTGTTTTAAAATAATGACTTAAGTAATCAAAAACCTGCGCCCAGCTTTTAAAGGGCATGGTTTTAAGAAAAGGGTCATTAATTTGCCGTGTAAGCGTGTTTTTAAAATGCGTGATTTGATTCGGGGTGTTTTGATCTTCAAGGCCCTCGAAGTAAAGACCCTTTTTTCTTTACAGTGCAGATTTTGTCTCCAAAAAGTTTTTATTTAAAAGCTTATATTCAGCTGCCCTACCAAGATCGTCAAAGTGAAGCATGAGCCGCCCCCATTCCGTACAAAGAGTTTACACAACTCTTTGTACGGAATAGTGTCCCGCGAACCGCCCCACTTTTTCATTGAGTTTTTCGTTTTTAAAGCACAATATCTGAAACGTGAACACAAAAAAATACTTCGCTGAAATTTTTAAAAAAAACACAAAGCAGGATCCGGTCATTGATGGTATTCGGGCGCTTTCGGTTTTAAGTATTATTGCCTTTCATGTGGTGGTCGGAATTATTCAGGTTTACGAACACAACAAGGCCAAACAGTATATATTAGACATGCCTGCGTGGCTACAGCCGTTGTGGCACGGTGAAAAAGGAGTGGATGCGTTTTTTCTTTTAAGTGCGTTAGTTATTGGGCTGTCCGTTTTTAAAAATATCGAAAACTATAATTTAAGCGCGGCGCTAGAGTTTTTGAAAAAAAAGTTTTTTAGAATTTATCCGCTATTTTTGGTAGCGCTAATCGCGTACACCTTGGGCCAATGGAGCTACTTCGGAAAGTATTTTCTGAGTAATTTGGTTTTTTTAAATAATATTATTCCGGGCGAGCGAAGCATCATTCCGGTGGGTTGGTTTTTAACAGTGGAAGTGCAATACTTCATAGCGCTGCCGCTGTTATTTTTTGCGCTAAAAAAAACAAAACATCAAGGGCTTGTGCTTGCCGCGCTACTGGCCACTTCCGTGGCGGCTTGTGCGGCGGTGCTATTAAGCAACCCAGATCTTTATTTGCGACCCATTACAGATTTATTTTTAGCCACAGATCGCGGGGAGTTTTCTGGCCGCGTCGGGCGGCTTTTTTATGAAGCAGGCTTTGCGCGCTACGGGCCCTTTGTTGCGGGGCTGTGGCTCGCGTATTTGCGCAGCCAGCACTCAGACAAATTAACTGAAATTTTTAAAAACAAAGCCAGCGCCGGCTTGGTTTTTTTTGCAGCAGCCGCTTTGATTTTATTTCCAACGCTATTACCAATTTACAACCCAAATTCATGGTATTACCACCCTTTCTCGGTAGCACAGAACTTTTGGATGCTGGCAAGCAGTCGACAGATGTTTGCCTGTGGTCTTGGGCTACTTATTTTGGGTTGCTGGTATTCGTCATTCACGCCATTTAAACTGTTAAATAAAATATTCAACCTAGGGGTGTGGCGCCCAATTTCAAAATTAGCTTTTCCGGCCTATCTGTTTCATTTTCCATTTATAGCTATAGCGGCAATTATAGTCTTTGGCACAACCAATATTAAAGAAGTCGCCGCAGTTAGTTTTTTAAGCGGCAGCCTGATCTTTTTTTTGGCGGCGGCGCTCACCCTTTTGTTTTCAATTCCGCTTCATATATATATAGAGCGCCCACTTGCGGAACGCGAAAAAAAATAAGCCACAGCCCCTTTTGTTTTCACCCAGGCCTAAAGGCAGCAAGCCAATAGTCTAGTTTCAAGTTGGAACCTAAAATAACAGTGCTTGAGTGAAGAGCGGGTTGATAGGATTTTTATACAAATTAAGATTCGACAAAATAGCTTTATCTCATGGAAGGAGATTTCTATGTTGCGTGCAAGTATTTTTATAGCCGCGCTCGCTTTAACTTTAAATACAACGGCGGGTGAACCCGCGCTAGCAACAATACAACAACCCGAGGCTGTGCCGGGCGAATACGTGGTTCGTTTAAAGCCAAACATGATAAGCCTTGATGCAAAAGCCCTAGCGCAGGCCTTAGGCGCGTTTGTTAAGGCAACAATTCCGTCGCAAAACATTGTGGTGGTAAGACGTCCGGTTTTTGAAACAACGTATTCGGCAGTGAAAACGCTGGGACAAAATACTTTGGTTGATCTTGCAGAACCAAATTATATTTATAAGACGAACCTCGTGTCTAACGACCCGATGATGGGGCGACTTTGGGGCCTTAAAAACAGTGGACAAAAAGATTCATCTGGAAAAGTCGGTGTGGCGGGTATAGACGTGGGCGCAGAACAGGCTTGGGATATTGAAACGGGCTCAGATAAAATGTTGGTGGCGGTTATCGATACGGGCGTTGATTTTAATCATCCAGATTTAGTGGCTAATTTATGGACCAACGAGGCGGAGCTTAGTGGCAAGCCTGATGTTGATGATGACAACAACGGCGTGGTTGACGACATTCACGGTTACAACGCAATAACCGGAAAAGGCAACGCACAAGATGATCATGGCCATGGGTCGCACTGCGCGGGAACTATTGGCGCCAAAGGTAACGATGGAAAAGGCGTCGTGGGCGTCGCTTGGAACGTGAAAATTATGGCGGTTAAGTTCTTAAGTGCTAGCGGCTCTGGCACACTTGAAGACGCAATTAAAGCAATTGACTACGCGACTAAAATGGGCGCAAAAGTTATGAGTAACTCTTGGGGTGGTGGCGGATTTTCACAAACCCTAATGGATTCTATCAAAAGAGCAAATGAAGCTGGGGCTATTTTTATTGCTGCGGCAGGTAATGACGGAAAAAACAACGACAGCAGCCCCTCGTACCCGGCTAATTATGAATTGCCAAACGTCATTTCCGTTGCCGCGATTGACAATCAAGGCGCCAAAGCCAGCTTTTCAAACTACGGCAAGCACACAGTTCATATTGGCGCGCCGGGGGTTAATATATACTCAACTACGGTTGGGGCATATGAGTCTTGGTCTGGCACATCAATGGCGACACCACATGTGTCAGGCGTGGCGGCCCTTGTTTGGTCACACGAACCCCTGCTTACCGCGCTTCAGTTGAAAGAGCGCCTGCTGCTGACTTCGCAACCGATAGCGGCGCTTAAATCTAAAGTTAAAACCGGCGGTTTGGTTAATGCTTTTTACGCTTTAACGAATAAAACTCCAGAGCCTGATGCCAACGATCCGGCCAATTGGCAAGCTAAGGTTTTAGAAACCGCAGTAGAGTCTGCAAGCCCCTATTTAAAAAACACCACGGAAACTTTTGATTTAAAATTTGACGGCGTTAAGGAATTTGCACTTTATTTTGAAAAATTTGATACCGAGGCTAACTACGACACGCTTCAAGTAATTAATGCCAAGGGTGTGGTTTTACAAACGCTAAGTGGTAACAATGATGATTACTTTTCAGCGATAGTAACCGGAGACGCCGCGAAACTGGTATTTAAATCAGACGCCTCCATTCAGGGTAGCGGTTGGAAAATTACAAAAATTGCGTTCAGGTAATTAGGTTAGCCGGAGTTTTTACTTAAAAACTCTGCAAGTTTTAGATTTACAAAACCCGGAAAATCAAGCTGACAACAGTGAGACCCATAAGGAATGAGTAAAAACTCAGAGCCTTCTATCAAGCTGTGCATTTCGCGCTGGTAGGACGAAGGCGTTACCATGTCGTGATCACCGGCTAAAATTAATGTGGGTACGCCTATTTTAGCCAAAACAGCCACGCCATCAAAGCTTAGTAATTTTTCAAAGAGTTCAAAAAAATAGACGAGCTCTAGCCTAGAGACTCCTCGGCCATACATCTCGATATCTTTAAATTGCGTCAACTTAAGATTAAACCCCCCCGCCAGGGCCGCTAATTGAAAAGCGATGGGGTTGTCTATTAGGCCGCGCCAAAGCGTGTTCCACAGGTCTGGCGACTTGCGGTGCTGTTCGCGTAAAAAATTAAACAGAGGTTCAACAAAATCAAGACCAAAAAGTTTTTTTAGTGGGTTGCGCGCAAAACCATTAATGAAGGTTAAAGATGAAAAAATTCCAGGAAAGTGTTCATAGGTTTTAATGAGGTAAGGAACGCCAAAGCTGTGGCCAACAAAATGGGCCTTTTTGAGTTCTAAATGATTAAGTAAGCCGCTAATATCAAAGGCTAAGTGTTCGTAGGTAAAGTTATTGGTATTCGTTACCGGTACACTTTTGTGGTGCCCGCGAATATCAAAAAGAATAACTTGGTGTGTTTGCGAAAAGTGCTCGACTTGTTTGTGCCAGTGGTTCATTAGGCAGGCAATGCCATAAACAAAAACGAGGGGTTCGCCCTTACCGCGCACCTCAAAATAAATTGGAGTGCCGTCCCGCGCATAAAAACTCCCGGTTTTTTTTTCAATAAAACTTGTTTGTTTGATCATGATAAAACACTCAATTCTATAGCGCAGGAAGCCACTCTTAAAACATCTCCTGCAAAAATTACATGCTCATCAAAAGGGGCGCCATTTAATGTTGCGGCCGCCGCACAGAGATTTTTAATATAGGATTGATCTCCAATTTGAAAAAACTTAGCAACTCTTGTTGGTGCGTTGGGGTCTTTAATATTAAGATCCAGGCTGTTATAGCCGAGCTCTCTAGGCCCATAACTTAGGGTGTAAATTTCTTCATATTGGGAGCCCTGTATAAAGCTCAGCCGAATCGGACGCAAAAAGAAAAAAATTTCAGTAGACGTCTGTTTTGCGGGGTTGCCTTCAAGCCAAGTTTTAAGCCCTTCCTGCCAGGAACCAATATTTTTAGACTTGTGCTCAACCACCCTAAAGCCGGTTTGTCCCAAGTGAAAAATCAGATCAACGATTAGGCTTGCGCGCGCGACCTCTTCAAAACCAAGGCGAAGCTTGTTTGGCGCTAAACACTCAATACTCCAAGACTTTTTCTGATCATAACTGACCACCGCGTGAAGGCTAGACATTTCTGCGTCGTCAAACACAAAGACCACCTGGTCTTTGCCAAGCTTTAAACCATGTTGCAGCATCAGGCGCTTTCCTTTATTCGTACCGTCTAAAATTTCAAGCTCTAGTCTCATGGCGTTAGTCTCACAGGATTGGTCTCGCGGGGGTTATCATAATGAATTATAATAAACCCTTGATTCTGGGCTTGTCTACCAAGGGGACTAGATGTTAGACCATTAATTCACAAAAAGTCATCCTTGCTCCACGAATAAGTTGTGGGGCTTTAACCGAAAGGAAAAAAAATGAGCATTGCTACTAATCTTAAGCCCGAACTTAAGCCTGAACTTAAGCGTCCGTATGAGGCCGTAATTCTTGTGCATCCAGATGCATCAGCGGAAGAGCAAAAAGAGCTTTTTAAAAAAAATAAAACAACCATTTCTAGTTTCAAGGGTTCTGTTTACACACTTGAAACTTGGGGTAAAAGAACTTTGGCTACACCCATTGGCAAGCTAAAAAAAGCGGTGTATTTTCACACCATGTTTGAGGCCGGCCCTCAGGCCATTATGGAGCTTGAGCGCACGATGCGAATTAATGATAAAGTCTTGCGCTTTATGCACACCAAAATGGATGAAAGAATTTCTGTGGCTAAACATGCGGAAGCTTTTAAAAAAGGCTTAATGGACTCTGCCGCACGCGAAAAAGAACGTGAAGCAAAAATGCAGTTGAGGCGTCAGGCCGCGGCCCAGGCCCGCACTGAAAGATACGACAAAGACGAAGCCTAATAATGAGCGCATTGAAAAACAAAAAACAAAACAAAAGCATATGGATGTTGGCCTTAATTACGGCCACGGCATCTGTTTTGCTTTCTTTTATGGGGGCGCCCTTTATGCGGGCGCTTTTTGTTTCAACCAAATCGAGTGTGTTTTGGGCCACCGCGACTTTACTTGTGGGGTCGATGTTTGCAGTTGGGATGATGAGTTCAGAGCTAAATCAAATTAATTATAAAATATCAGAAACGGCAGTTTATGTAGGATCTATCTGGATGACCTTAGGGGCTTATAGTGAGCTTGAAAAGCGTGGTGTAAACTGGAGGGGTGCTGGTGTGATCTCGCTGGGTGCGGGGTTACTATTCGCATTAGCGGGATATTTTTTAATACTGAGAAATTTAACCACGACAGATATTTTAAGCGAAACATTAGAGCCCCTGCGGCTAGCAATAAACAAAGCATTTCCCAATGGTGCGCTAGAACAAGGGGTCTTAGTTAAATACTTACCTGGATTTTTTACCGCAAGCTTATTTGGTTCCTTGGCCGTGAGTTTTGCTTTTGAGTCAAAAATAGCAAGAATATTTAAAATTCAACGCGAAAAAGTGGCCTCTGGATTGCGCTGGCTGGAGTTTCGGCTTTCAGACACGACAATTTGGCTGTCACTCGCGTCATTGCTGGTGTTAGGTTTAAACTTAAGCCTAAGTTCAAGTTTAGTGCCGGCGGCTACTGTTTTAAAAACAATCAGTATTAATTTTTTAATTATTGCGGCCGTCGCTTTTTTATTTCAAGGCTTGGCCGTTATTGAGTTTATGCTTAGATTCTATCGGCTGGGAGTGTTTGCGCGCACGATAACTTATTTATTAATTATTCTACAGTTGGCGCCATTTGTGATGGTGGTGGGGTTTGTAGATTACTGGGTGGATTTCAGAAAGCTTGTAAGAAAAAAAATAAAAACAACATAAATAACAACTAAATAATAAAACCAAATAATACAGCGAGATAAAACAGCTAAATTAAAAGCGAGGAAAATATGAAAGTAATTTTACAAAAAGATGTTAAAGACCTAGGCAAAGTTGGCGATTTAGTTAATGTGTCGGAAGGTTTTGCTAGAAATTTATTATTTCCAAGAAAGCTGGCACTAGAGGCCACTGAAAAAAGGGAAAATGAATACAACCACTTAAAGCGCGTTGCTGAATCTAAAAAGAAAAAAGCCCTTACCGAGCGCCAGCTAGTGTTAAATAGAATTAAAGGCATGACCGTGGCGTTTAAACTGAACGCGGGAGAAAATGATAAATTATTTGGAACTGTTACCACGAGTGATATTTCTAAAAGTTTAGAAAAGCTAGGCTTTAGCGTTGACCGAAAAGACATTCACCTTGATGAGCCCATTAAAGTATTGGGCACACATAGGGCGATTATTCGCTTTAATGAAGGCATGGAGGCCTCAATTCAGGTGGCAGTTGAGCGCGCCTAGGCGGGGGCGGACTCTGAAAAGAGTCCTTTTTTATGGAACAAATATGCGGAGCAAGTATGAAAACACAGAGCTTTAAGTTCACCATAATTTTTTTCCTAAGCTTGAATGTTTTCGCGCGATTAACGGACAATCAAATTGTAGTTAAGACCGACCAAGAGACAATTAATATTACAACAAAAAAAGGCTACCACTTAAATGCTGAAGCCCCGGCCGGTGCGGTTTTTGACAAGCCTAAGTCTGAAACAGTAAAGCCAAGCACAAAAACTGAAAAACTTTTTATTTTTAAAACCCCAAATAAGGCCAAAAAAGCTCAGCTTAGTTTTTATGTTTGCGACGATCTAAAAACCGTATGCGAACAACATCAGCACACTTTAAACTTAAAAACTCAGCAAATAAAAAAAACTGAAATGAAGGCGGAATTTGAAAACATTAGCAACATCAGTTTAAAAAGCGAAAATGCTAAGCCGACACTTTTGGTTTTTTCGGCACCGTGGTGTCCGGCCTGTATTCGTATGCAAACGGAAACTTATAATAAAACTGAAGTAAAAAAACAAACTGCAAAAACAAATTTTATTAAACTCAATTCTGATGTGGCGGAGAACTACGAGCTTTCGCAGAAGTTCAACGTGAAGGCTATCCCAACTTTAATTTTACTAGATAAAGCAGGAACAGAGGTCTATCGCTGGCTTGATTATCAAAATGCAAAAAGTTTTTCTGCAAGCTTGGCGCAAGAACTAATAAAAGCGGATCGCGCCGCCACTCTAATTGAAAATGCGCAACGGGGGGATTCTAACGCCGCCAGCCGATTGGCTTTTAAAGAGTATAACAGTTTAAATTTTGCAGAGGCGCTCAAGTGGTTTTCGCTGACAAAGTCTAAGGAGGATTTAAAATATAAATTAGCCGCCGAAGTTGCTTTGTCACAAGAAAATGCAGAGGCAGACACAGGCGCAAAACTAACAGAAGAGTATTTACAAATACTACAAAAAGCCATCGCATTAACTAGCTCTAGGCTCGATCAAATAAGGTGGAGTCTAGATTTTTTTGAAAAGAAAAAAGAATTAAAAACTTTAACAGAAGAGGGCCAGCTTAAGGCTAAGCGGCTTATTATTGAACTGAATTTTTTGCTTCAAAATCATAATTTGGCACTTCGGGCGTTTTTAGAAAGCACTTACGGCAGTTACGACAACTTTGAAAAAGCAGAGCTGATGTGGATGAAAAGTCGGCTTTATAAAACCCTTGAGATGAGTGAAGAAAAAAAGGCAACCGATAAAGAAATAGTCATTTTGATTAGCAAGAAACAATTATCTGATACAAAGCCAGGAGAAATGCTACAGGCGGTTGCTTATTTAAGAGAGGCCGGTGAAATAAAAAAAGTTGAAGAGTTATATGGGCAACTAATTAAAAAATATTCAACGTCGTATGTTTATTTTGAAAAATACGCCAGATTTTTGAAAAAAAACAATCAGTTTGATAAAGCATTAAATTTAATGAACGAGGCTCTTAAGTTTCCACAGGGTAACGAGCCGCAGTTAAATCTATTAAAAGTACAGATCCTGAAAGACTTGAATAAAAAATCAGAGGCGCTGACATTGCTTGAAACAACTTTTAAAATAGAAAATATTCAGCATCAACGATTCGCGGGAACACACAAGCGCTTAACCGAGCTTAAGGCCGAATTGATAAAGCAAATTGATAAAGAAAATTGATAAAGAAAAACGAGCATAACTGGTTTAACTGGCTTAACTATATGTAGAGGCCGGATGTAGAGGCCGGATGTAGAGGCCGGCGCGCCTACATTCTATTGGGTTTTTTCAGGGGTAACGCCGTAAAAGACTTCATCCAGATAAATCAGTAAACACTGGCGCAAATCTTCAACCGTCATATCTTTGGGCTCAACCTCAAGCGCACGAATGGCGGCAAAAAGCTCAGTTTCAATGGTATCGGCATCTATTTTTGCATGATTTGCAAAACGTTGTAAAACTCGTCCCATGCTCGCCTCCTGCTTGCAGTCAGAGTAAAATCCTATTACTCATCTTTAGTTGACAGCCTCATATCAGCAAAAGGTTAATTGGCTTACAACAATAAAAAAATTAAAGAATTAAATTTGGTTTAATGTCTAGGCTCGGGGCACTTTTAGACAGTATAGCTTGGCAAGTGTTTCTAACTGTTCAAGATCTATAGGTTTTGTAAGAATTGCAGTAAATAAATCGTCTTCAAGGTCCGCAGGAAGGGGGCTCCACGTTATCAAAATAATGGGAATTGATGAAATCTTTTTTAAAGATCGAGCTAACGAAAGCCCATCAAATTTTTTCTGCAGACTGAGATCAATACTTATCAGGCGAATAATATTTTTGTTTTTGGTAAAAAAACTGTAGGCATCGGGGATGTTTGTAAACTCCATAGAAGCTAAACCATGATGACTATAAAATTCTTTATAGCAGTCGAGGAGATCTTTATTTTTATCAACCACGAGCACCATAAAACGCCCCTGCGGGCCCCAACAAGGACCACAGATCCTTATAAGGAAAGACGAACAAAAATGCAAGTATATTCTATTTGTGTAAAATGATAACAAAGCTAAAACGATATAAAAACGAAAAATTTCTAGTGGCCTTGGGGCAGCACTGTAAAAAGTTACGCTTAAAAAATGGCTATACAATTGACCGCATGTATCGCGAGGGCGAGCAACTAAGCACTTCCGCCATTCATCGGCTTGAAAACGGGGCGGACGACACCCAAATAAGTATTTTTTATCGCTACGCACAAGTTCTTGGCCTGCAATTAAAAGATTTATTTAATTTTAATATAGAGGTCGAGGTGTCGTTACAAATTATACCATTTGATGAAGACTCTACCGAAAGACCTAAGTCTTGCGTGCCCTACTATGACATCAAAGTGGCGGCGGGTTTTTTTGGCAAAGAGGCGCTTAATCAGCAACAGCCCATGGGTTGGGTTAAAGTTGAAAAGCCTCGTGGCATTACAGATTGCTTCGCAACACATATCACGGGTAGCTCTATGGAGCCCAGCCTACCCAATGGATCCTTATGTTTGTTTCGGTTGTATCACGGGGGAACCAGGCAAAATAGAGTTGTTTTAGTAAGGTCTCGGGGAGTGTTAGACCCGGCAACACAAGAGTCTTTTGTGGTGAAAAAATATAAAAGAATTACACCCGTTCACGACACCGAAGGCCGTGAACAAGTTGTGGTGCATCTAATTTCAGAAAATAAAGCGTACTTACCCATAGTTCTGAAAGCCTCAAAAGAGGCGCAAATTGAGATTATTGCAGAGTTTGTGGAGGTTATAGCATAGAGCAGGAGCTCTACTTAATGCCTATTCCATCAATTTTAAAACCATTTGCAGTTTCAACTGCGTTCAAATTTACGGGTTCAGCAAACGAGTAATTAACTTTAAAATTTTTGGTTGGATCGTTAGGGTCTGTTTCGCCATATTGAGTAGCGCCAGAGGTAACTCCCGAATGCTTTTCGGCAAAAAAATCTGAAATTCCTTCGGAAATGATGTTTATAACGGAACTGCCTCCAAAAGGACTACAGCCTGATAAAAATGTAAACTGGCAGGTTAAAAGTAATAAAATAAGAATTTTCATAAAAATCTCCTTGATGGTTAAAGATAAAGAGTTAATTAAACACCACACTAGATGTATCGGCAGAAAAGCAAAACCACTTAAATTTTAACGCTTAAATTTTAACATACAAATTTGTTTATGGTTGGGGCGCCAGGAAGCTTTTAAATAGATCATATCGGCTATATTGAGTTAGGCTGAAGGCATGGAAATATTCAGACGAAAATATTTTATTTACCCCGAGATACAAAAGCCCCTGTTGCGTTTGGCCGCGCTGACATTCTTAACCACAATTATAATTTCAATCCTGGCTTTTTATAGCTCGCTCTATTGGCTCAACTCAGTAACCCAACTGAACCCCAGCCTTGTGGTGGACTATAAAATTCTTGGAGCCTGGAAAAATATTTTGCTTGCAATATTTTGCCTGCTGGCCGTGATTAATTTTAGCTTTAGTATTTATTTTGTATTATTTGTATCAAATAGGTTTGCGGGGCCTATTTTTAGACTTGAGCGTGAAATTGACATGTTCCTAAGTGGCGAAAAAAAAGAGCTGTCCGTGTCTTTTAGAAAAAATGACTGCTTGCACCGCTTGGCTGAAAAAATCAATCTCATCCAAAAAAAGCTATAGAATTAGGTCTATAAGTTAACTCCGGCCTGTTTTAGTTTTGTGTATTATCTGGCGTGTAATAACCCTAGGTCTTGATCACCGCTGCGCGCCCGGAGCAAAATTACGGGGCTTAAAGCCGCCGCCATTAATGGGCGGCGCCTGTGGCGGGGGTAGTGGTGAAACATAGGAATTGTCTTCGTTTTTAAATAAATTGTATTTGGCATCAAAGCGTAACTTTACGGTTCCGGTGGGGCCATTTCTTTGTTTGCCGATTATGATTTCTGCTCCCCCCTGTTTTTCAGGGTCTTCTTTGTCATAATAATCATCGCGGTAAAGCAGCATAATAACATCGGCATCTTGTTCAATTGAGCCCGATTCTCGAAGATCTGAAAGCATAGGCCGGCGGTCAGAGCGCCCCTCCACGCCACGGTTTAGCTGTGCCAGTGCTATAATCGGAATATTTAGTTCTTTAGCAATGGCTTTTAAACCCTTTGAAATTTCAGAGACCGCTCTTTCGCGGGATTCAACTTTTTGTTTTAAATCCATTAATTGTAGGTAGTCGATCATAATGCAATCAAGGCCATGTTGCGCCTTAAGTCTGCGGCATCTTGCGCGGATTTCAAAGGGAGAAATACCCGCGGTGTCATCAATAAACAGGTTTGCATCACTGATGTGGCCGGCCGTCTGAATAAGCTTTGGCCAAGAGGCATCTTGAATACGTCCATTACGAAGTTCAGTCATTGAAACTTTGGCTTCAGCAGCTAAAAGCCGCATCATCACGGCTTCTTTGCCCATTTCCACTGAAAAATAAGCCACTGTTTTTTTTGCCCGAAGCGCCATATGCGTGGCTAAGTTAAGACTGAAGGCGGTTTTTCCCATTGAGGGCCGGGCCGCCACAATAATTAATTCTCCACCATGCAGACCCGAAGTCATGCGGTCAAGCTCTGTAAAGCCCGTAGGTATACCCGTAACATCGGCTTTGCGTTGATAAAGTTCTTCAAGTTTTTCTATAGAGGTTTTCATGATTTCGGCAGAGCCCACAAGCCCTGAAGAGGTTTTTTGTTCGCCCACTTTAAGAATTTCACTTTCAGCAAAATCAATTAAAGACTCGGCATTTTCATAGTCTGAACCATAAGCTTTTTCGATCAAACCTGAGGAGGTGCTAATTAGGCGCCGCAACAGGGATTTTTCATGAATAATTTTGGCGTGAGAATCAATATTAGCGGCAGAAACCACTTTGTCTAACAAGGAAAGCAAATACTCTGGCCCGCCAATAAGGTCGAGTTCATTTTTAGTCTGTAGAGAGTTTGAAACGGTAACTAAATCAATGGGCTGCGCTTTTTGATGCAGCTCTGTAATAACACTATAAATAATTTGATGAGAGGGCTTATAAAAATCCGCTGCGCGGATAAGATCAGAGACCTGATCAAAGGCCTCACGCTCTAACATAAGACCGCCAAGAACTGAGAATTCGGCCTCGATATTTTGAGGTGGAAGCTTTTGACTCATCTAAACCTCTTTAAGTGGGTGGTTTATAATAGTGGGTAATTTATTTAGTAATTTATTTATATAAAGAGTGTAAAAAAAAGGACCCAAACGGGCCCTTTTTAGCGAATGAAAAATATTACTGAGTCAGGGCAGTGGTGGGCGCGACCATAGATTCAATAGCCAGTGCCGCCGCACCTTTTTTAGGTTTCAATTTGTAATTATCAATTTTCTTTTTAAGAGTATTGCGGTTAATACCTAACATTAATGCGGTTTTAACTTGGTTACCATTGTAAGCCTTAAGAGCTAATTCAATAAGTGGTTTTTCAACTTGCTCTAGAACGATATTATAAAGACCATTTAACTCTACTTGTGCCTCTTTTTGCTGTTGAAAAAGAACTTCAAGTTTGCTCTTAACTAATTTTTCAAGGCTCACTTGTTGCAGGTTGGCGACAAAAAGATTTTCTGAATTGTTCAAGTTCGGCGTCATGGGTCTCCCTATGTTACTGTTGGTTTATGTTTTTATTGCGGCGGTTTAATTTTATTCAAACTCCGCGTGTTGTGGGTAACCAAATATACTTATGTTGCTGCAAATGCAACATCACTTTTAACTTTTTTTGTAAAATTCTTTCGGCCAACCACTTTTCAGATACTTGGCCGTGTGCGGGACTGAATAACACTGTAAATTTTTTTAATAATTCATGTTGACGACAAAAATTTTCTGACCACTCAAGGTCTTTTTCTGTAGAAATAACAAATTTATACTCGGTAAGATTTCGTGATTTTTCAGAGGAGAAATTAAGATTTTCTAACAAAAAACTGTTCGCCGCGCCGCTATCTGGAGTTTTTACGTCAAGAATTATTTTTACGCGGGGGTCAACGCACCGAATAGACTTTGAGCCACTGGTTTCTAAAGAAACTTTGTGCCCCAAGTCACATAAAATGTTGATAAGTTTGTGGATTTCAGGCTGCAGCAGGGGTTCTCCGCCGGTTATACAAATGAATTCAGCATCGTATTGTTTAATGTGCTGTAAAATTTTTTCAAAAGACCACGGCTCGCCTTCGTAGTAAGAATACTGAGTGTCACAATAGGTACAGCGCAGATTGCAGCCGGTGGTTCTAATAAACACAGTTCGGTTTCCAGCATAGCTGCTCTCGCCTTGAATAGAATGAAAAATTTCATTAATTTTAATCATGAAGCCACAAGTAGATCCCACCCCTGGCCTTTAATGTCAAATCTAGACCTGACTAGACTATAGGTTTTTTGCACAATGGCAAACCAAGATTTAACTTAAAGGGTATGAGCAGTTTTTCGTGAATCTATTTTTTAAGAGATTTAAAAGCGATGTCAAATCAATTACCTATTTGGGTTTGGCCATATTTATTGGTTTGTCGTTACTAAGTTATAACCCCAAAGACCCATCGTTTAACTCTGCCAGCCTTAGTGGTCTTAAAACATTAAACTATTGTGGGATATTAGGAAGCTTTTTGGCGGACCTAGTCTATCAGTTAATGGGGCTACCCGCATGGTTAATGGTGGCCGGCTTATTTCAGGTGGCGCTTAATAGTCTAAGGGGTTTAAGTTATAAAGCGGAAGCTACTGATTTAAGAAATATTCGCCTTGTTTGGATTGCTCTCTTGGTCTGCTGTCTTTCCGCCTTGATGTCAATTTACTGGCCGCAGGTTAAAGTATTTGAGAAGCAAATTTATTTGGGCGGCCTCTTGGGATTAGGCCTTTCCATGGGCCTAACTAAGGCGCTTAACAGTGTGGGCGCGCAAGTTTTGTTATGGGCAATGACAAGCCTATTGATTGTATTCTGTTTTGAGGTGAGCCTGAACGAAATCGTTAGGAATGGTGTGGGTTTTTTAAAAACTCAGGCTGAAAAAATATCAGGCAAAATATCAGGCAAAATTCAAAAGTCTGACTTTTTTAAAAAAATAAAATTTCCAGAAATAAAGAAAAAGCTAAAGCTCGCAGTAGCTAAAAGTACTGAAACTTTGCTGGTTGAAAGTAAAAACTTAATTCCCGAGCCTAAATTAAAATTGTATGTTGATGAAAGCACAGAGACCGAGAGCCTTGCTAGCGAAACCGAAAACTTTCCTTCAGAAGCTTCCGAGGGCGACGTGGCGGTGTCTGCTTACGAGCCTCCTGCGCACCGAAAAATTAATAAGCCAAACACCGCGCCGCGAAAAGTAGCCAACTGGAAAATGCCAAAGCTATCTTTACTTGAAGACCCACCCCTGACCCGAATTAAAATAGACGAAAAAGAAATTAGACGAAAAGCAGACATTACTTTAGAAAAGCTAAGGCAATTTGGTGTAAACGGGCAGATTATGGCGGCAAAGCCCGGCCCGGCGGTAACCATGTATGAATTTAAACCTAATGTTGATGTGCGGGTTAATAAAGTAACTGAACTCGCTGATGACCTGGCGCTAGCCCTTTCGGCGGAGTCTTTGCGGATAATTGCTCCCATCCCGGGCCGTGATGTGATCGGCATTGAAACCTCAAATGCCCAGCGTGAAACCGTATATTTAAAAGATTTATTAGCTGATGAAATGTTTTGGTCAGTAGACATCAAGCTACCTATTGCCTTAGGAAAACAAACCAATGGCGAGCCTAAAATTGTAGACCTAAGAAAAATGCCCCACCTGCTAATTGCCGGAACCACAGGATCAGGCAAGTCCGTATTCACCGTGGCCACGATATCAGGATTTTTATTCAGGCATTCGCCCAAAACCCTGCGCATGATCTTGGTTGATCCCAAGCAAGTGGATCTAGCCGCCTTTGCGGACATTCCACATTTGATTATGCCACCTATTCGCGACCCTAAAAAAGCCGTTTTTGCGCTTCGTTGGGCGGTTAAAGAAATGGAAAAACGCTACAAATCCATGAGCAAATTTGGCGCCAGAAATATTGAACAGTTTAACGAAACCGTTGAAAAGTTTAACTTTGAAAAACTCACGGAACATGAAAAAATTAACGCGGAGTATGAAAACCAAGGCATTATGAAGCTTGAGCAGTATTACTACACCTCGCAGCCCTACATTGTTATTGCCGTTGAGGAGTTCGGTGATCTGATGGCTGTAGACAAACAAAATGTTGAACAAAATATTGTGCGCTTAGCGCAAATGGCCCGTGCTTGCGGCATTCACTTAATGCTGGCCATGCAGTCTCCGCGCAAAGAAGTGGTTACGGGTTTAATTAAAACCAATATTCCGGGCCGCATCAGTTTTAAAGTGGCCTCAAAAATGGATTCCAGAATTATTTTAGACGAACAAGGGGCCGAGCGCCTGCTGGCGCAGGGCGACATGCTGGTGATTATTGGTGGCTCGGGAAAAGCCGTTAGGCATCACGGGCCGTACCTCAAAGAAACCGAAATCAATGGCATTGCTAAATTTTGGTCTGATCAGGGTGAGCCCGAATACGATGCGCTTGCGTTGCGGGCGCTAGAGGGTGGACCATCGCAGGGAGGCTTTGCCGGAATGAACAGTGATGGCGCCGAGTTTAACGGCGTCGACATGGGTAGCGATGAAGATTACGACGAAAAATACGACGAAATTTTATCTTGGGCGGCTAGTCAAAAAGCCATTTCAGCTTCGCTAATACAAAGACGTTTTAAGCTGGGCTATCCACGCGCCGCACGCATGATTGAACTTTTTGAAAAAGAAGGCGTAGTTGGCCCCTCAAACGGCAGCAAACCCCGCACGGTATTAGTGCCGGGCCATCAGGACTAGTAAGCAGCGCGCGGTTCCAGCCCGCAATCCCAAATTAAGACCAAAAATCACTTTGGAACCACTTTCTTAGCTTCAAATCTGTTCAAGGCTGACTTAAGTAATAACTTCATTGGCACACTTCTTGATATTAGCGTCTCGTCGAAACAATTTAGTTAATGACAAATTGCACAAGGAACCCGTATGAAAACAGTTTTAATATCTTTAATTATGCTCATTGCAACAAACTCTAGTGCCGAAGGCATTGCAACAAACTCTAGTGCCGAAGGCATTGCAACAAACTCTAGTGCCGAAGGCATTGCAACAAACTCTAGTGCCGAAGGCATTCGTTACGGCGGCGCGGGGGCATCAATATTTGCTAAGTTACAAATTAAAGGCATGACGCGCAATATGACTTTAATTAACCCAAGATTCAACTCAGTTGCTTCCGCAAGTATTACCTTTAACGAAAAATCCCTGATTTTAACATTAAATAAATCTATGCCCACCTGTACCCCGGGTATGATGTGTATTCAGGTTATGCCACTACCAGCTCAAATTAAATTAGACGTTATTAAAGTTGAACAAACAGAGTGCACAACTAAGTACACGGCGAGAACCCCTGCCAACATCAAAACTAATATTATTGAAGAGGTCATTATTGAAGACCTAACGCATTCTCAGTGCCTAAGCATTATGCCCGTGCCACGCACGTTGGGTCATATTATTTATAGCGTCACGGGTGCGCCGGCCCCTTCTTTCTCTGAGTCACAAAAAACCGCCACCGCTCATTTTTTAGTTGAAGGTGAGTTTATCAGAGTACAAAATTAATCTGTAGATTGGCTCTGATAACGCAGGCTGTGTTTTTTTAAAATAACCCGCCGGAGCTTTGGATGAAACTCTTCTGCCAAAGGCCTAACCACAATGCCCTCGCGTAAGGTATTAAATAGTTTACTAAAGCCATCGGCATAAGCTTCAACGTTTTTGCCGTTTAGGACATCACGCAAGCGGCCTATGGCAATTTCTGGAACGGTTTCGATATCTAAATCCTGACAGATTTTTTTAAAGCTTTTGTAATCCTGCCATCGCCCGCTAATTCGTATGTCAAAAACCAAAATTTTTCGTTCTGAGATTTTATAAATATTACTTTGTATTGAGGGGCCAATCATTTCACCCATAAAGATCACTTCTTCGTCTGCGATTCTTTGAATTTTATCAAGTAGCTTCGACTCTCTGGCGGTTTCCCAGTAAGCGTTTGTAAGGCCCGGTTTTTCTTTGATCAAGTTCGCCCGCTGACAAACGTACGCCTCGCCAGCTTTTTTACCGATTGAAATATTAGTGCCTTCGATTTTTTCTAATACGACACAGTCTTTATCTAGCAAGTCAGTCCAAACATCAAGATAGCGATCTATGTTTTCAATATCGTAAACACCTTGCCCTTCGGGTAAAGGCAAAAGCTCACCGGCGGCAACAAATTTTTGTGCGGGTTCATATTTGGTGGCATGAAAAAAAAGCGTCAGCTCTTCAATGGGCAAATCTTTAAAAGCACAATTAAATATTTTTTCGGCCTCCTCTAAGGGAAAAACAAAACCCTGGCTGTACTCGCCGCGCAGCTGAATGGTTTTAATTCTTCCGGGCGCTCTTAAGCCCATTTTTTCTTTATATTCTTCTGGTAAAATTGTATCCACAGGAAAATACAGCACCTCTTGGCCAATTTGATACTTGTCTTTAGCGACACAAAACTGAAAACCCAGGCCCGCACAAGCAGCAAGCTCCAGTTTTTCTGCCTTTGGATGTTTCCAAACTCGGCCAATTTTTTCTATCGTAATTCCAAAAAAAGCCATATTTGCCCACCCGGCTATCTACCTTATTGTCGACCTTTTAATTTGGGATCGAGTTGGTCCCGCAAACCATCACTTATCAACTGTGTAGAGAGTATCAGCAATAACAAACAAAGTCCGGGCAGAGTCATTAATTGCGGCGCCGTTTCAATAAAAGATTTCGAGTCACTTAGCATGGTGCCCCACTCAGGATAAGGGGCAGGAATACCCAAGCCTAAAAACCCGAGGGCGGCGGTATTTAAAATGGCATCGCTGCAACAGACTGCCGTTTGCACCAGTATTGGCGTGGTGCAGTTGGGGGCAATATGAGATTTAATAATTCTAAAATCTGAGGCCCCGAGTGCGCGCGCAGATTCTACATAATCTTTGCGGGTCTCAACTTGCGCGGCACTGCGCACTAAACGAAACATCAGTGGAATTGAAACTAAAGTAACGCTCAGAATTGTATTAATGATGCCACCGCCCAGAATGGCGACCACAAATAAAGCTAATAATAAACTCGGTAAAGCCTGTAGTGCATTCATTATTTGCACCAAAAACAGATCAGTTTTGCCGCCGAAATATCCAGAAACCACACCCAGCGTGGCGCCCACGACGATTGAAACTCCACCGACCAGCACACCAATGCCTAAAGATAATTGTGCGCCGACAAGTAGGCGGCTTAAAATATCGCGCCCCAAATCGTCAGTGCCCAGCCAATACTGCGCAGAGGGCGGCAGCAGCGCTGCGTTTTCAAAAACTTCTTTATAGCTGTAAGGCGTCCACGCAACGGCAAGTAATGCCAAAAGTAAAAAAGTTGAAAATAAAATTAGACCAATTAAAAGACTTTTGTTTTTCAACATGCTTTTAGCTTTCTCTTAATTTTGGATTAACAATTTTAATAAGCACATCTGTCATAAAATTGACGAGAATGATTATGAACATGGAATAAAAAATTCCGGCCTGCACGGCCGGATAGTCACGGGCTTCAATACTTTTAATAATCCAGCGCCCGAGCCCCGGCCACGAAAAAATAGTCTCGGTCATAATAGCGCCCGTGAGCAGTTGTCCAAAAGCTAGGCCCAGCGCCGTTAAGATTTGCGGTAGAGCATTTTTAAATATATGTTTAAAAATAACTTGAACTGGTTTTAAACCTTTAGCGCGCGCGGTTTTTATATAATCCTCTTTTTGAATATCAATAAAAGCCGAGCGCGTTACCCTAACAACTAATGCCAACGAAACTGTGCCGAGCACAAACGCGGGTAACACGATATGTTTCAGTACTGAAAAAAAAGACTCTTTGTTTTCAGAGAGCAAGCTATCAATTAAATACAAACCCGTGCGGTACGGAATTTCAAACTCAACCCCGACTCGTCCAGAAACCGGAAATAGACCCAAATGCACCGCAAAAAAAAAGATAACTAAAAGCGCCCACCAAAATATTGGCATGGCAAAACCTATAGTTGACAGGCTAACTGCACCGTAATCCCAGATAGAATTTCTTTTTACAGCCGCGAGTATTCCCAATATAATTCCAACAATGGAGGACCAAAAAATAGCGAGTAGCGCTAACTCGAATGTGGCCGGCCAAAGAACTTTAAATTCACTGACAATAGGCTGCTTAGATACAGTTGATTCGCCAAAATCACCCGCGAGCGCATTTTTTGTAAAAATATAATACTGCTGAAAAATAGACTTATCTAAACCTAGATTTTTTTTCATTTCCGCTATGCGCTCTTCAGAGGCGCCGCGCTCGCCAATCAAATGAGTTACCGGATCGCCGGGGATCAGTCGTATGACAGAAAAGCTCATCAAGCTGATGAAAAAAAATGAAAAAATTATTTTTAAAAAAGTCGCGCTGACGGCGCGCAACAATTTACTTAAGATCGACATTCGAAAAATTTTCATGCCCAAAGGGATCTAGTTTATAACCTGTAACTTTATCAGAGATCAGTTTGTTCAATTTTGCGTGCGCTATTGAGTACCAAGGCTTTTGCTTACTAAAAATCAGTTGAGCTTTTTGATAAAAAACGGTTCGCGCCCCTTGATTTGAATTTTCTTTTGCTTGCCGTAACAGATCATCAAACTCTTTGTCACACCAACGGGCTAAATTGCTTCCTGCCTTAACTGCCGAACAACCCAAAAGCACATTCATAAAATTATCTGGGTCGCCGTTGTCGCCCGTCCAACCCATTTGAATCATCTGGTGCTCGCCTTTTCTGGATTTTTCCAGATAAATAGGCCAATCAAAAGTTACAAGCTTAACGCTGATACCAATTTTTGCTAAATCGGCCTGCACCAGCTCTCCTAATTTTTTTCCATTTGGAAGATAGGGCCTTGAAACCGGCAAAGTCCAGAGCTCTGTTTCAAAACCACTCGGAAAGCCCGCTTCCGCTAATAATTTTTTAGCTTTTTCGACATTATAAATATGCGCAGCTGTTGTTTTGTTGTAAGACCACATCGTTGGCGGAATTGGGTTTTTGGCCGCCGTCCCTTGCGATCTGTAGATCAAATCAATATAAGACTTTTGATTTAAGGCCATTGAAATAGCTTCGCGAATTTTTAAGTTATTAAATGGTTTTTTCGCAGTGTTAAATGCAATATAACTAACATTTAAACCTTCAGTTGACATTAGTTTAATGTTTTTAAAGGCCTTAATCTGTTCTAAGTCTTGGGGCTGGGGCTCGCTCATCACATGACATTCGCCCGCTTTCATTTTTTGCAGGCGCACGGTGGAATCGATTACAATCACATAAATTAAATTTTCAATTTTAGGTTTACCTTTGTAATACTGATCAAAAGCTTTAAAGCGCACGCTAGAATCTTTTTGATATGATTTAAATACAAATGGCCCGGTGCCAATAGGTGCCGTTTCAAGAGTTTTTAAACCCTTACCTGACGCCACCAATGATTTTGCGTACTCTTCAGACTGAATACTGGCAAAATCCATAGCAAGATTAGCTAAAAATGGCGCCTCGGGTCTGTTCAGAATAAACGCCACGGTGTAATCATCAATTTTTTTTACATCAGCAATCAGTTGATCAAGCTCCATCGCTTTAAAGTACTCATAGTTAGCGGCAGGTATTGTTAAAGGATGTTTGGGGTCGAGTTGTGATTTGAAGGTGTAAACCACATCATCGGCATTAAACATTCGTGTTGGAGTAAAAAAAATATTGGCATGAAAGGCCACATTTTTTCGCAATTTAAAGGTAAAGATTTTTTTGTCTTTTGAAACCGTCCAAGATTCCGCAAGGCCCGGCGCAATTTCAGTAGAGCCATATTTAAACTCAATCAAACGGTTAAAAACTGTTTGCGCACTGGAATTCATACTCACTCCATCTGTAACCAACTGCGGGTTAAATGAAGAGGGCGAGCCCTCCATACAAAAAATAAAGTTTTGGGCCGCCAAGACGTTATTGCTTGTAAAAATGCTTGCAATAAATACCAGAGAGCTTAATAAAGTTGTTAATAAATTTCTTAATAAGCGTTGTTGAATAGTCATAGGAAATTCCTTTTTTGTAGCAGTCTACTTTTGTGGCGCGCTACGAAGAATGGCACAAGAATGCGCCCGTTACAACTATACAGCGCGTCCATTTCATCTTCGAATTGAAATCACAGAGAGGGCTTCCTTGTGTGTATGTGAAAATGGGACTCATTACATCACGCACTCGTGGTGAAAATGGCAATCCTTTAGCCACCTGGTTCTTGAACCAACTGCTTAAAACGCAATCATGCTGATATCTATAATTATGTCTATATACAATCTATCATGATTAAATTTGAATGGGATGAAAGCAAGAATAAATCTAATCGCAAGAAACTTTCAGTTTGGTTTGAATGACGAAGATCGTTATATATTACTCGGCCCAAGTAGCACTCGCCTACTCGTCGTTATCCATTGCCAGGTTAAACAATTCGTATAATCTCCGCGCGCAAAGCAACTAAAAAGAAAAAGTGACGCATGAATATCTTTAACCCGAAAGGCGCCTTATGAGAAAACAAGTATTCCCCATCAGGCGTTGGTTAATGATTTTTTGAGAAACTGCAAAGAAGAAAATCTTGCGCCTAAAACGATTTGGAAAAAGTCATCGTAAGTATTTTTCTTTCGAGCTTAAGACCAAGGGCCGTTAAATATCCATTTACAAAACGCTCAGTCAAAGCCTTTACAAGGCGACAGTTCCGTGCAGCAACTGCAACCTGCGCGCATTATAAGTTACAATGGACTTGAAATGTGCGGTAAACAGCCTCCTCAGCCTCAATACGTGCTTCTATTAAGTAATTAAAACTAATTGCAATAGTTTAAGCTAGGCGAACCAGTATAAGTAATCATCTCAAAATCTTGCTTGGCCTGCCATGCACAGCCGAATGAGGAACATGAAAGCAAGTCGATCAGCACTTGTCGCATCTTGACGAATTTCTAGCCAATTTACGAGGAGCGAAAGAGCTTTGTAGTCGCCACTCAGGCCTTCGAGTGAAACGCCAATAAGAGTATCTTCTATATTTGGATTTTTTGACCCATTTGCTGTAATTAAAAAATCAACTCCTACCATATCTTGTGACAGCTCATCTTTTTCTGCAAATTTTTTCGGAAGGATTTCTCTTTTATAACTCATGGCTAAAGCTCGTAACCCAAACTCGTAACCCAAACTCTTAGCCAGTTCTTTGAAAATAATTTCAACGTGGCTAGGCCAATTAGGATTGGCATCTTGGTGCTTCACCCATTTAATCGATTCTTTGAGCTCTGGCAGAGTCAGTAATAATCTTGATCTCCTGTATTGGTGCTAGGCCGGACGCAGCATCATTAAATATTGGCTTCATACAACGAGGATTTCAAGCCCCTTCCTAGAACCTGTACACGCAAGCGAGCCAGCCAGGAGATCTTGGTTTTTAGGCTTAGCTCGCCATTTACGGCGTCGGGCAGGTGACCGCGTTGATCTCGCCCACCTTCTTCTTGAATACATTTACCCATATCTTGATAGCCTCATTCTGGATGGCCAGTGCGCGCGCGGCGGGATCAGCGATTTTGCCGACGATCTTGGCGGCGTGGGCCTCAACGCGTGGGTCAAGCTTGTGGAAACGGCCCGCCGAAAGCGCCGCACCGATCTTAACCTCGTTGAAATCGGCGAGCAAGTTAGAGAGGAACTTGCGGCCGCCTTCACTGATCTGGGGCACGGGAATCCCGCGAAACTTCATTCCAAGCACGCAGGTCCTGGGATCGCCCCAGATTTTCTCTCTGGCCCAATGGCGCAGGCTACCTTTGCGATTGTATCTAATAAATCTGAGAATCTTGGCGGTTCCACCAAAGGAGGCACCAAGATCCTGGGAGATCAAAACAGACTTCGTGCACACTCCGTCCGCATCGATGGAGCCGGAAGCGCAACTAAAGCGGTTTTGTCCGGCGGCATTCCTCACCTGACGGATGAGCGTTGAGAGGAGCATCATCGCTTCAAACTGATGTCTTTGCTCGGGAGTCCAAGTTTTTTGATTCCAGGCTTCGCCGAAGTCGAAGCCATAATTCTTCACGGGCTCGATCTTCTTGCCTGGTAGCTTCCGCTCGATGGCGGCCTCGGGATAAACTCTCTGGGGAGCCACGGGGCCGGTGTTATCGATGGGGTTCGCCGGGCAATTGAAACAGACGACTTCCTTCGTGCCGTACATTCGGTCGGAAGGAAACCCCAGAGCCCAAAAAATACGGGTCGCGGCCACCTCGGTATAGGGGTCCGTGTCCGTATTCTCGGCTGCGGACTTGCCGCGATAATACTTCACCTTGAGTTCATCTGCTTTGCCGAGGACCCTGCCAGCTGAGTCGAGGAGTTTGTCCGTTTCCAGATTCACTGAAACTGCCTCGGGCTGGAGCTCGCCGTCCGTATCAATGTAGACGCCCTGCTCGTTGGTCAGGTGACAGCGGAACTTGGGGTTGGATCCGCCATTGGCTCTCGGAAAGAACTTGCAGTAGACGGTCTCATCCATGGCGAAGGGGCGCTTGACGGAAGGGCCCGCCAAGATCTCCTCGGCCGTCGTGGGCTGATCACCCAGCCAGCTCACGGCCCTAGTCAGATAGAGCGCGCGGTCTTCTGAATTAAAAGAAGAACCAGCGTTCGCAAAATGTGCTGAAAAAACAACGAATGACCACATGATAATTAAATTTTTATTATTTTTTTTAATTAAATTCATAAAATTGAATGCCGTTCCAGATGTTGTGAGATTAATTTCTCGTTAGTTCAACCGAACAACCTTTATGTAGATCAGTATAATAAATTTTTAAATAAACATAAAGTGCCAGGATTTTACACAGTCATTCTTTCAAATTGGCTGTCAATTTTTTTGACATAATGCCCCTGTCTCGGAGAATTGAATCTCTGGATCGGGGCTGGAGCCTCGTCCCCAGAAGACCAGGTGCTGCGCGCGATATGGGCTACCCGCTGCCGGACTTCGTCATCAAAGAGTTTGAAGAATACCTGTCGCCAATGGGTGATCAGCTTCCCCTTTCAGATCAGATTGTGTCTTGCTGTTGACCCAAAATTATGGCAAGAGCTAAGCTCACTGCTAAAGCAATTTAAAGGCGACTGAGCCCTATAACATCCGAGAATCAGATCGGCTTTCCTGATTCCGAAACTTACTAGGCCCATTTAGGTGGGGGAGTTTTTAAATAATAGAGGCGCCTGCGAGACTAAACACATTAAGGCGTGGCAGTTTTCAGGGTCATAGAATTCCTGGGCGCATATAAATGTAAACAAGTTTATCATTAATGCTGGCAATTTTGCTTAAATAGTCGTAAGTACTTGTTATCGCTTACTATTATATCGATACTATATAGTAGTATAAATATCTTGGCATTATATAGTATTAATATTAAAAATGGAAAAAAATGATTTGTTTAAAGTGCAAACAAGAAACTAGCAGCGGAAGCTCTAAGTATGGTCTCCATAAGTTAACACGCGTTCGCTGTTCGGATTTATGATCTCATAAGCTCAAGCTAAACTGCTTCTGAAGCCTGATCGCAGAAGTGCAGAGCCACGCCCTTTCTGTGGCCAATTTAAATCCCGCAAAAAAACAATACACCTATGCCCGGCACCAGCCCGAAGAAACTGTTCTTTACAAACTCATCCAAAACAACTGGCTTCCCTTTCAAGAGCAGGTGCTGCGCGATACGGGCTACCCGCGGACGGACTTCGTGGTAAAAGAGTTTGAAGAATACCTGTGTTGCGGAATTCTGGCCGAGCCCTTAATGAAATTGAAGATTGATCTGAAGCAATACTTAACTACTGGCTACACTCCATCGTACATCATCATACCGCCACACATTTTTAAAATGAAACAAGTGAGCTAAATTAAATTCACCAACAGAGGAGGTGTTTGTGGATTTAGAAGTGTTAAAAAAGAAAATCAGCACAACTTGATCCGGCGGTGCTGGGAAAAACCTTAGTTACACAATGGGGATTATGGGTTCCTTCAGATTGGAAGAAGGAGATTGTTTAAGTGATTGCCATAGATGAAATCAGGGAATTTGCGGACAAGGCGCAACTCACAAATCTGGCTGTCGAAAAAGACCACGCTCTTAGATGGTTTCTTTATGAAAATAATCGGGCTAAATTGGTGGATTCACGGCCTCATTCGCTTTTAAAGCGAAATAAAATTAATGATGAATTGAGTTGTTAAGCGTATTTTGTTGTATTACAATAAAATACGCTGGAGGCTCTCATGGCTAAACTCGGAATTTCTGTTCGTATTGATGATGATAAAATTGAAGACCTTGATCGTTTGGCAGTAGCTCAGAAAAGAGATCGCACTTTTGTAATCAACGAGGCCATTGAAAACTATCTTGAAGTTAATAAGTGGCAAGTTGAGCATATAAAAGCTGCTTTGAAACAAGCAGAGCTCGGTGAGTTTGCCTCTGAGCAAGATGTCGAGAGGGTTTTAAGTAAATGGCGTTAAAAGTTCGCTGGACCCCGATTGCTCTTTTGGATCTTGATCAGGCCTTTGAATATATATCCGCTGATAAGCCAGAGGCAGCAAGATCAGTAATAAAAAAAGTTTTAGCTGGAATAGATCAGCTTCAGAAATTTCCAGAATCAGGACGAGAGGGACGAGTTGAGGGAACTCTTGAGCTCGTTGTTAGCACAACTCCTTATGTCATTCTTTATAGAGTCAAAGGAGAGGTCCTTGTTGTTTTGGCCGCTCTTCACTCCTCTCGGAAATGGCCTTTGGCATAAGCCAATCCACAATCGAAGTATTTTTATATGGGGCAGCAGCAAACTGCCCAGAGTAAGCCTAAACGCACTTATACTTTTTCATTAAAGCAACAACGTCCATTGCTGTGCATCCCGCAGCGGCTATCGCAACGAGATCTTTGGGAGTAAAGCCTGAGCTATCGCCGAAAGGCGGTTTGGCATTATAAATAACTTGACATGACATGTCAATATAAAATAAAGATATATTTATGTTAGTGAAAAGTTATCGATTTTATATGGCAATTGCGGCATCTGGGTTCGCGTGCCTAGGAAAAGAACCCGTGTTTTAAAATGAATCTACTCCAACTTTACAATGCCTCTAAACAATATGGGCCAAAAATATTATTTGATCGCGCGCAATTTTCGGTTAATGAAAATGATCATATCGGCGTTATTGGTCCCAATGGCGCTGGCAAAACCACGCTGTTTAAAATTTTAGCTGGTGAAGAAACTTTAGACTCGGGCGAAATCACTAAGGCGAATAAACTTCGGATTGGCTATCTTGAGCAAGAATCCGACTGGAGTCTTGCGCAGATTTCTGAAGACTATTTGGCAGAAAAATGCATTAAGCCCATTTGGGATTTAAAACAAATCGGCAAAAGCATAGGACTAACGGAAGATCACTTTAAACGCCCACTGTCAGAGCTTAGCGGCGGCTACCGCATGCGCATGAAGCTGGTGTACCTGATTGGCCAAGAGCCTGACCTGATGCTGTTAGATGAGCCCACAAACTTCTTAGATTTGGAAAGTATTTTAGCCCTTGAAAAATTTTTACAAGACTATAAGGGCGCTTTTTTATTAATTTCACATGATCGTGAGTTTTTACGGCGCACCACCGAATACACTTTGGAGGTCGAATCCGGCGACATTATTAAATTTCCCGGACATATTGACGACTACTTTGAACAAAAAGCAGAATTGCAACGCCTGCAACTGCAAAAGGCTGCCAATCTTGAAACTAAACGCAAGCACATGCAGGATTTTGTTGATAGGTTCAAAGCTAAAGCCACCAAGGCCAAGCAAGCGCAAAGCCGCGTGAAGCAAATTGAAAAAATGCAAACAATTGAAATTAAGGCCCTGCCTCTGCGCAGCCGAATTAAACTTCCTGAGCCTATACAAACCGGAAAAGAAGTGGTTTCGCTATCAAAGGCTTGCCTAGGTTACGATAATAAAATTATTTTAAATAATATTAACCTCAGTTTTGAGCGCGGTAACCGGCTTGGCATTGTGGGCTATAACGGCGCGGGCAAATCAACTTTGCTTAAGTCGATTGCCGGACGCCTTCCCCTTATTTCTGGTGAAAAAAAATTTGGTTACAATGTTGAGCTTTCATACTTTGCGCAGCACTTAACCGAAGACCTATTGCAAGAAGATACCGTGCTAGATTCATTACAAAAAAAAGCCTACAAAGATACAAAAGCGCAAGAAATTTTAAACATCGCGGGCTCTTTACTTTTTTCAGGCGATGATATTTATAAAAAAATTAAAGTGCTTTCGGGTGGCGAAAAAACCCGGGTGGCCTTGGGGCAGATTCTGTTACAAAAAAAACCATTACTGTTAATGGATGAACCCACGAACCATCTAGATTTTGATACTGTGCAGGCGCTGGCCGAAGCTTTAACGCAATTTAAGGGAACTCTTTTTGTCGTCAGTCACGATCGTAGTTTTATTAATAAAGTGGCCAATAAAATTATTGAAATCCGCGATGGATTTGTTGAAATTTACCCCGGGAGTTTTGACGACTATCTGTGGAGCTTAGAAAAGGGCGCGCTGAAAGAAAGATTTGCCGCTAACGATAAAATCAAAAAGTCTGAATTTAAGTCTGAATTTATAAAAACTGACACCAACGAAACAAAATTCAACTATAAAGAGAATCAGAAAAAACTTTCGTCCGAAATTAAAGAATTGCAGCGTAAAATTCTTAAAACGGAAGAGATGCTTTTTAATAACAACAAAAATCTAGCAGAGCTCAGTGTAAAGCTTTTACAGGCTCAGGGCCTGCGGGCCCAAGAAACCCTGATAGAATCTGCCAAATTGAGCCAACAAATTGCAGAGTCAGAAGTGGTTTTGCTTACTCACATGGAAAATTTAGAACAAAAAGAATTAGCGCTCAAACAGCTAACTACATTAAATTAACGGCAAAAGTAAACAGGGGATAAACAGGGGAAGGAATCTACCACTTAATTTCTTTTTTGCCTTTTTCAATTAGCCAAGCGTTTGTTCGCGAAAATGGTTTAGAGCCAAAAAACCCACGATCAGAAGCCCGATTAGCTGCCAGCGGCGAAGGATGCACGCTTTCTAAAATTAAATGTTTTTTGCGGTCGACAAATGCCGCCTTTTTTTGCGCGTAGGCTCCCCATAAAATAAACACCACGTGTTCGCAGTTTTCATTGATACTTAAAATAATTTGCTCGGTGAGTTTTTCCCAACCTTTTTTTTGATGAGATGCCGCTTTGTCTTTTTCAACACTGAGCACGCTGTTCAGCAACAACACGCCCTGCGCGGCCCACCTTGTTAGATTTCCTGATGCGGTGGCCTCAATATTAAGATCAGACTTTAATTCTTTAAAAATATTTTGTAAAGAAGGGGGTGATTTAATACCCTCGGGCACTGAAAAACTAAGACCATGCGCCTGTCCTATGCCCGGGTAGGGATCCTGTCCCAAAATTACGACTTTAATATTTTTAGGTTCAACTAAATTTAAGGCGTGAAAAAAATTTTCTGAAGCGGGATAAATAATTTTTTTCGTCTTATATTGAGATTGTAAAAAAAGCTCAAGCTCTTGTATATAGTCTTTTTTAAGCTCGGTTTCTAATAATTTAAGCCAAGTAGCTGGCAAGCCCTTAGACAGTTTAAACTGCGTCATGGGTTAATTTAATACACTGACTTAAGTTGAGACACACTTAATTATTAGCAGCGCCAAAACGATTTTAAACAATTTGGTCTTATGGACTTTCTAAAGGAACGACTCAATGTTATTATATAAGCAGTATTAGCAGACAAGGCAGGTGCCAAGTGTCACAGGACTCAAACTACTTAAAAAACACTCTAGATCTGCTTGAGGCGGATCCAGAAATAAAATCCTATATTTATCAACAGATCCACGACTTTAACCCCTTTGTTACTCCTGAAACTTTGGTTATGGTAATCGCGCGCGACCCCAAAGGGACCTACGCCACTAAATTAACAGCGGAGGCAGCAGAGGGGGAAGATATCGTAGATAACGAAGAGGAAACGCAGGAGACAAACTACAAATACCGCATTGCAATTATTTTAAAAGAGGGTAGTTCTGCAATAGAGGCGGAAGCCTTTCATAATGATGTTTTTGAAGCGATACGTCTTGCTAAAGAAAACTTAGTTCTTCGATTGGTTGAAATACGCGATGAAGTTGAAAGTCCGCAAGACCGTCAGAAAGCCATAAATAGGGCAAGCGACAACACGCAAATACACTGAAATTATTTCAGATCAGTTTTAACTAAAGTACCTATTAGGTCTTGAAGTTGTTCAAACGAAACCGACAACTTCGGAAGTGAGTTTTTAAGCTCGGTCGTCAATACGGGGGTTCCTTTTTCAACCCAAAGGTATTTTCCTAAGCTGCCTGGAAAAGTTCCAAGACTTTTCCAGGGTAAATATTCAAATCGTGGCTTTGTTTTTAGTTTGGGTCCGTCAAAATCTAAAACATTTAAAGGTGTATGAATAGACACAACAAAGTCGGGCCTGTAGTCTTCAAAATGCTTTAAGTAGCATTTGGTTTCGGGCTCTGAGGCCGGTCCCGCGCCGGGGAATCTTCGTGGGGACTTCTGCGCGAATTTTTCCCAATATTTAATAGAATCTTTAGACCAATCGAGGGTGGGAAAATTTCTATTTAAATCAACACCTTTGGCATTAGTGCGGGTATTTTTATTAACGCCATCTGGGTTGGCAATAGGTATAATTCTCCAGCTATTGCGCGCCTCAAGTTTACTCAGTCTTTCAAGCCAAAAGCGCGCCAATTCTCCAGCTTGTTTTTCGTCTCCATGTATTAAACTTAGCACTAATATTTTTTTAGGAGAGATTTTTTTGCTATTATAATCCATATGAAAAATAGGTTCGCCAGCGTCGCTGCGGCAGCTCTCCTGCACAAGCGCCTGTCCACAGATTTGAACTAGGGCCTCTTCTTTAAAGTAACTTTTATACTTTTTTAAATAATTAATGCAAGTTTGTTTCAAAGCGAGAGCCTCTGCGGGCGGTGCTGTAAAACAAATGAACACTATAGCCAATAATAACTGACGCATTTTGAGAAGTTGATCATAAGAATATAAAAAAGTCCTCATGTTTTTTCTAAACCTACCGAAAAGCTAACTAGACCTTAGGTCTGGAGGTTACACATGGCAACAAGGAGCAGTTATTTTTTAGCAGCACTCTTAATCGCAAATCCATTCATGTTGGTTTTTTTTCAAAACTGCTCTCAGGGCGTACAAGCAAGAAAAATTGCGACAGACCACAAACAACAAACAGTTAATCATGCTGATCCAGAAATAGCCTATAAAGTTAATAAAAATCTTATAATTAAATAAATAACCAATTGACTTACATATAAATTACAGTGTAATTTATATGTATGAAAAAAAACAACTTGATCTCTTCTCCCTTTCCCCTTCCTTCGCTAACTGCAAAAGAAAGATCGGTTCTTCTATTCATAGAAACGGAGCTTTTAACCAAAGGGATATCGCCCTCGTATCAAGAGATTTGTGATCACTTCGGCTTTGCTTCATTTAATTCAGTACAGAATTATTTAAAGCAGCTCGCGCATAAGGGCTATGTGAGTATTCAGCAGAATCAAAAAAGAGCCATTCAACTTTTGCATTCGGCCGAAGACTTTCATAAAGAATTAGTTGAAAGATTACAGGTTGCGGCAGAACCTTCTCATCAGCCTTCTCATGAGCATTCTCATGAGCATTTGAGGGTTCTACCGATACCTTTTCTTGGGCGCGTGGCCGCAGGTCAGCCCATCGAGCGCATTTCAGAAAATGAATTTATTGAAATACCAATAAATTTAGTTAAAAATACGCGCGACCTTTTTGCCCTTAAGGCAGAGGGGGACTCCATGATTGAAGAGGGCATTTTTGATGGCGACACCTTGGTTATACAATCACAAAAAAGTGCGCGCGACGGGGACTTGGTTGTGGCTAGCATAGATCAAGAAGCCAGCGTTAAAAGATTTTTTTATAAGCCCAACCCACAACAGCCTGAATGTGGCAAACAAATTGAGCTGAGGCCGGCCAATTCAAAATTGCGCTCAATGTGGTATTCGCCCAGTCAAATTGAAATTAAAGGTTTAGTTAAGGCACTTTTAAGATCGTATTAAGTGCTATTTAACAAAATCTTTTGCTTGCAAGCCAATGTCTTTCAAATACGTTCTAATTTTATCGTAGTCTTTATCCGCCGCCGGTTTAAAGTCAGTTATGTGATACATATCTTTTAAAACTTTTGCACCCTCGGGGGTCTTAATATATTTCAGCAACGAGTTTGTAATTTTACTTTTTATATCTTCGGGCAAATCTTTACGAAACACGATGGGATCGTTCGGAATTGGGCCCGTTAGTTGTAAAATTTTAATTTTTTCATAAACATCTGGGTATGCCGTTCTAAGTAACCATCTGGCATCTTTAGGTGTTCCATCCGCATCTGGGGGGGTATAAAAGGTGGCGCCGGCATCAACTTTTTTTTGATAGACAGCCGTTACGACCGCATCATGCTTTCCGGCAAAAAGAATTTCTTTAAATTTTATATTTTCTTGTTTAAATAAATAGGCGGGCAATAAATATCCCGATGTAGATGCCGGGTCAACAAAAGCAAATTTTTTGCCATTTAAATCTTTTATAGATTTTGGCCCATCGACATGGGTAATAATTTGTCCATAATACTCATCGCGACCACGATTAACCAATTTTAATTTAGCCTCGACGCCAAATTTATCGTGGGCTAAGATGTAACCCAAGCTATTCATAATAGCAACATCAACACGCTTTGAACCAAAGGCCTCAACTACACTAATGTAGCTAACCGGAAGCTCAACATTAATTTCTAAATCAAGATCTTTGATTAAGAACTGTTGTAAGATTTTACCTTGTTCGGATAAAGTCAGTAAATCTTGTGCGGGCACCAAATAAAATTTAATCGGATTTTTTTTACTTCCTAATTTGGCGGTGTTTTTTGTGCAAGAAAAAATGAGTAATGTCGATAGCAATAAAGCACCTGAGTAAACAAAAGATATAAGTGTTTTCATTAGCTTGATTTTATATAGGTATTATTGCATGTTGTAAATGAGGATTCTTTATATGGTCAAAATGGCAGGTGTCTATTTAGGTGAAAAGCGTTGTAAAGTTGAACACGAGCCTTCCAAGACTATTTTGGAAACCGATGCCCCCAAAGACAACCAAGGGCGGGGAGAAAGCTTTTCTCCCACAGACTTAGTGGCCGCAGCCGTTGGCACGTGCATATTAACCACCCTGGCCATCGTAGCTGAGCGCGATGGCGTAAGTATTTTAAATTCTAAAATGTGTGTTGAAAAAGAAATGAGTGTAAGCCCGCGCAGAATAGCCTCGATCAAAACAATTATTGAGCTTCCACAAAATATTTCAGAAGATTACCGCCGCAAATTAGAAGCGGCGGGAAAAGCCTGCCCCGTTAAAAAATCCCTGCATGCTGATGTAAATATAGAAGTTGAATACCGGTGGGTTTTGTAATTATTAAAAAACAATAAGCTTATTGCTAAATATCGTATTTATTTTCCGGTTAAAGTTTTAAGAGCTAACAGGGCGCTTTCAACATTAATAACACCACCGCTTGAAACCTCAAGGCTGGCCGTCGGGTTTCGATCAACTGAAAGAATAATAGATTTTTTTATTTGTTCCGCAGTGGCGGTGGGTATAGCGCTCCACAATAAAGCCGCAGCGCCCGAAACTATAGGGGCCGCCATGCTGGTGCCGCTCATGGTTTCAATTTGGTTACCGGGTACAGTAGAGTAAATTCCTACACCTGGGGCCGCGACATGCACGTTTTTGCGTCCAAAATTAGAAAATCCGATTAAAAAATTTGCGCTAGTTGATGCGGCCACATTTATTTGATTTAAAAAATTATAGGCAGAGGGATAAGCTGGCGTTATATCCATATTAACTCCCACACCACGCGGATCGCCATTGCCCGCCGCTGTAACTAAAAGCAGTCCCCGGTTACTTAGCTGTTGCAGGGCGGATTGTAAATTGGGTACCGCGACGCAGGCATCTAAGCCCCAGCTCATATTAATAATTTTAGCGCCCCGACTGGCCACGTAATTTAAGGCGATAATGGCATCGCCAATAGAGCCACCGCCGTCATTTCCTATGAACTGCGCGGGCACAACTTTTGCTTTTTGTGCCACTCCAGTAACTGGACCCAGAGCATGCTGAGCAACAATCGTGCCGGTTACATGGGTGCCATGCCGGTTAATATTGGGATTATTGATATCTTTGTTAACTTGTATTCCTTTGTCATCATCAACAAAACCATTTTTGTCATCATCAATTTTGTTGTTGGGAATTTCGGCGACATTAACGGCAATGTTTTCTGAAATCTGTGAGTGGGTGGCATCAACCATGCCATCTACAATGCCAATGATTACGCCCGCGCCCTCAATGTTTTGTTTCCATAGAGCGGGGGCTCCAATTTGCTGTGCCCCCCAGTTTAGCGCCTGCGCTTGTAGGGAATCTTCGGCGCTAGCTTGTGCTAAATTTTCTTGGTTAGTTAATTTAACTCTATAGTCATTATCAACATGTTTAATAAAGGCGAGATTTTTGCTTACAAAATTTTTTCTAAATTCCTCAGAAGTATTTCCGGATTCTAAGGTGTAGGTATTGTTTTCCCAATGAACGATAAATCTTTGTTCACTTTTAACAAGTAGCTGATTTTCATTAGCGCTTTGTCCGCAAACTGAAGACGTGGGAAATACGGATTCTGTTGTTTTTGCACCCCCACAACCAGATAAGGCTAGGCTTGTAATTATTAAAAATAGTGCCCGAAAAAGTTTCAAAAAAACCTCGTTGTAAATAACTTAGCCCCATCAATAAGACGCTGAGCATTTGGTTGTGGTTAGCTATTCGGAGAAGCAAAAGCAGAAGGCGAGTCGAGAAATGGTCTAGGTTTTTTATTTAATATAAATCAACAAAAGCGAACGCTACTAAAGTAAAAAAAAGGACTCAAGCTGTACTAAAATTAACCGATAAGAAGATTGAATAACAAAGGGTGTTGCTGTGGACGATTTTGAAAAAGAACTGAAGCTGGGGTTTTTAGATGAGGCGGAGCAGTCTATTGCAGATGCTGAATTGGCATTTTTGGCATTAGAGACCGAGCCCGAAAACAATGAGCACATTAATAAGATATTCAGATTGGCGCATAACCTTAAGGGCTCATCTAAAGCCGTGGGTTTTGAACAGCTAGGACAATTTACGCATGAATTTGAATCTTTTGTTTTACGAGTAAAAAATAACGAGTTAAAGGTTTCTGCGACTATTATTAGCGTCATGCTGAAGGTCACTGATTTTATAAAAACGATGCTTGCAGATTTAAAAGTTAATCTTGATGCTGCATTTAGTACAGAGCCGTTATTAACAGAAATGAAATTTTTTTTAGAAATTCCTGCGCAAGCTTTGGTAGAGCCAGAGCTAGAGCCCGTGTTAATGACAGAGCCAGTCGAGGCCACAGTAATTAGTTTTCCAGAAAAATTAAAACACACAGAAGAGCGGATTTCGGTCATGGCGGGGCCACAAGTACTAGCGAAGCCACAAGTACTTGATGAAAACATCCGCGTGTCATTAAGCAAAATAGATAAGCTGTTGAATTTAGTAGGCGAAATGGTGATTTTGCAAAGCGTGTTATCACAAAACAGCGCCAACAATAATTTTGTAAATTTTAAAAAAACAACGGAACAACTTGGTAAAGTTACAAAAGACATTCAAGAAACGTCCATGGGCCTTCGTATGGTGCCCGTTAAAACCACTTTTCATAAAATGCAGAGAATCGTTCGTGACACGGCTCAACTGCTAGATAAAGACGTGGTACTTATGCTCTTTGGAGAAGAGACCGAGCTTGATAAAGGTATATTAGAAAACATAAACGACCCGCTCGTGCATTTAATCAGAAACTCTGTTGATCACGGTATTGAAAGTGCCGCCACTAGATTAGCGGCAGGTAAAAAGCCGCAGGGAAGCATTCAATTGAAGGCCTTTCATCGCTCGGGACGATTGGTTATCGAAGTTATTGATGATGGGGCGGGGCTGGATACTGAAAATTTAAAAAAAATAGCGATCACCAAGAAAATTATAAAAAATACCGATTTTTTAACTGAAGCGGAAAGCTACAAGCTGATTTTCGCTCCGGGTTTTTCAACCAAAGAACTCGTGACCGAAGTCTCTGGGCGCGGGGTTGGTATGGATGTTGTTAAAACTAATATTGAAAAGCTGGGTGGTGAAATTGAAATCGAATCAATTAAACTAAAGGGCACCACCATTCGAATCACGCTGCCGCTAACAATGGCCATTATCGACGGATTAATAGCAACCTATAATAATGAGAAGTACATTATTCCATTAAGCCATGTGCATGAAACATTAAGGCCACAGGCCGCGCAAATTTATGAAGAAAAAAATCTTGGCAGTGTTCTGCTATTAAGAGGAGAAAATGTGCCCATGCATTACCTAGGGGATTTCTTTAATGAAAAAAGTCATAAAAAAGAAACCGAAATGATTGCGTTTGTTTTCAGAAACAACAACAAACCTTTTGCAATACTGGTTGATGACATCTTGGGCTTACAGCAAGTTGTTGTCAAAAGACCCAGTCTTGGTCTACAGAGCATGAAGGGCGTTAGTGGAACAACAATTTTAGGTGACGGAAAGCCAAGTCTTATTCTGGAACCCAATGACTTGCTATTACGTAAAATAACTCGCGTTGAAAAAGTTTTAAATAAAAATATTAGCCCTATTAATAAGGAGAGTGTCGCATGAGTTCAGCTGGAAGATATATTTGTTTTAATTTAGGTTCACAAGAATATGGCGTGCCACTGCTGTCAATAAAAGAAGTATTAGGTTTTCCGGATATAACGCCGATTCCACAAACACCAAATCACTTTTTAGGAATTATGAATCTGCGCGGCCATGTGATTTCGGTGATGGATTTAAGGGTTAAAATTGGACTTAAGTCAGCTAACACACCCGAAACCTCAGTGATGATTTTAGATATAGGACAAAATTTACTGGGAGTAGTGGTCGACAAGATTAATGCAGTTATTAGCATTAATGATACTGATATTTCTGAACGACCAGTCTTAGAGTCAAATAAAGCAACCGACTATATTGAAAATGTTTATCGACACAAGGAGCAATTGGTGCTGTTGGTGTCAATAGCAAAAGCGTTATCGTTAGAAGACCATGCCGTGCTCTCACAGGTGCAGCAGCACCAGAAGGCGGCGTAAAAAGTATGAAAAATATTTTTAAAGCCTCATTAAAAACAAAAATTATACTCTTGGCATTGGCTTGCAATGTAATTTTAGGTGTCGGAGCTTTTTTTAGTATTCAAAAATTAGCCTCATCCTATGAAAGAACTTATCTTGTAGATTTTGAAGCTAAAGCCAAAGAGCTTGGCGCCGCCATTGCCAATCAATTTTTTGAACGCTATGGGGATGTACAAGCCTTTGCAGTTAACGCCAGCATACGTAATATGGATGCGGTGAGCATGCAACAGGATTTAAACGACTATATACGTTTGTACGGAATTTATGATCTTATTTTAGTTTTAGATAAAAATGGCAAGCTGGTCGCGTCTAACCAAACAGATGTTAATCAAAAACAAATTAATCAAAAGGCCTTGGCAGAGTATAACTTTGCCGCAACAAGGTGGTATCAGGCCGTGCTGAGCGGTCAGTTTACAGAAGACAAGGCTAAGGGTTTTACGGGAACTTATTTCGATGATGTTGAGTTAGACCCTGTGCTCAAGGTCGCCTTCGGCGAAGACAGATATGGCGCGACTTTTGCGTCGAGCATTAAAGACAACAAAGGCGAAGTTATAGGCATGATTGTTAACAAAACTAATACCCGCTGGTATGATTTTGCTGTTGAAGATATTTACAAAGAAATAGAAAGCAAATACCCCAACATTGAGCTGACTATTCTAAATAAAAATGGACAAGCAATCCTACAGCATGCTCCCGCAAGAAGTTCAGACAAAAAAAACATGGTTGTGTATGATAACGAATTAATTTTAAAAGAAAAATTTTATAAAACAGAAAACAATATTTCAGCCGCACTCGGACTTAAAAAATCGGGCGCTGAATATCAGACAAACCCTATAAATCTTGTTGAAGATATGATGGGCTATAGTTATATAACTCATCCAAAGTGGATTTCCGCCATTGGCTGGTCGGTTTTAATTCATAATGATAAAGCGCAAACTCTGATTGAGGTAAAAAGCGCCATGACCTATTTCTATTGGACACTTGGGGTTGTTTTTTTAGGCGTATTTGCTTTAGCATCGTGGGCGGGCAGGAGACTTTCGTTAACGGTTGAAAATATAACAAATGCGCTGGCCAGCAACGCCGTTAATGTGGGCGATGCGGCGACCCAGTTTGCGGCGGGCGCTACACAGTTATCTAGTGCGGCAGTTCAACAGTCGTCTTCATTGCAAGAAGTAGTGGCAACTGTCGATGAAATTAATTCAATGATTCAAAGAAATGCCGAGGCCGCACAAAAATCAAAAGAATACTCTGGCCGCAGTAAAAACTCTGCCGAGCAGGGGCGGCAAACCATTGACAGCATGGCACTGGCGATAAGTGAAATTGAAAATAACAACACAGACTTGTCACAGCAAATGAAAAATTCCAATGAGGAGTTATCAGAAATTACAAAAATGATTCAGTTAATTTCAAGTAAAACAAAAGTGATTGATGATATCGTTTTTCAAACAAAAATACTTTCTTTTAATGCCTCTATTGAAGCCGCAAGAGCCGGAGAGTACGGTAAGGGTTTTGCTGTGGTGGCGTCAGAAATAGGAAACTTGGCGCAGATGTCTGGTGGTGCGGCGAAAGAAATCGCGGAAATGTTGCACAAGTCTGTTGTGCGCGTTGAAAGTATTGTTGATAGCACCAAAGCAAAAACAGATAAGCTTGTAATGAGCAATGAAGAAAAAATTAATTTTGGCAGCGAGACCGCCAAACAATGTAAAAATGCGTTAAATGAAATTTTAGAAGAGGTAAGGCTAACGGATCAATTAATTACCGAAATTGCCGCCGCCTCTAAAGAACAAAGCGCGGGGGTTTCGCAGATTACACTTGCCATCGGCCAGCTGGAAGAGGTCGCGAATCAAAACTCGTCAATAGCGCAAACCTCTGCCGCCACCTCTTCACAGATGAGAGAGCAAACCGCAAGTCTAAATAACTTGGTCGGTAGTTTATCCATGCACGTTAACGGCAGAATAAATGTTAGCAAGTCAAAATCAAAACCTCAGCCTAAACCCAGCAACACCGTTCTGAAATTTGAAAAAAAGCGGCCACCCGTGATTGAAAGCGCAAGTTTGAGTAAAGTGGAGCCTGTTTTTAAAAAAGTTTCTGGGCTAGATATAAAAACACCTTTATCTAGCCATCCGGGCTTTGATGAAACCTAGAAAGCTCGTGGCATGTGGAAAACAGTAATTCGGTTGTAAATAAAGCGGTTATCGAAGTATCAAAAATAGTTTCTGATATTGCCGGAATTCAATTGGGTGAAAAACAACAGTCAATGGTTGAAAGTCGCTTAAAATCCAGAATGCTGAAAATAGGTTTGAATTCGGCGGATGACTATTTAGCGTATCTCAGACTACATAAAGAATCAGAAACCGAAGTGCTCTTGTCGTTACTGACGACTCACCACACGTTTTTTTTTAGAGAATTTACCCACTTTGAGTATATTCTGAATCATCAACTTAAAAACTTGATTCAAGCTGCTGAAAAACGCGGCGATAAAAAAATTAAAATTTGGTCCGCGGCCTGTAGTCGCGGCCAGGAAGTTTATTCGTTAGCTATGTTTTTTTATTTTCATTTAAAGGCGATAGCGCCACACATAGATTTTGAAATTCAGGGCACTGATATTGATGGCGAATCAGTTGAAATTGCCAAAAATGGTGTTTATAAAAATGAAGAACTTAATCAGTCGCCAGCTATGTATGTTAGTGGGCACTGGATACAGGGCAAAAACGAAGTCAAAGAGTTTTCTAAAATTAGAGAGCCTCTTAAAAAAAAATGCAAATTTTCTATTGTAAATTTACTAAAGCTTGATAGCTTCGCTTCAACAGAAAAATTTGATTTGATATTTTGTAGAAATGTTTTTATCTATTTTAATTCACAGCAGATTGAAAGTATTTCGGCAAAACTTATTGAAAAACTTACCCCCCAGGGGGCCTTAGTATTAGGTGTGTCCGAGTCATTACAGGGTCTTAAATTACCAGTCGAATCTACTTGGTCGTCAGTATATGTACGAACTGGCCAGAAGAATGAAAATGTAGTTTCAGCAAGTGTTCGAAACCATGCAGTCTTTGAAACTAAGCCGCTTAATATTCTTTGCATTGATGATTCAAAGACCATTCATACATTGCTAAAAAGTATTTTAACACCTGAGCAAGGTTTTGTAATTAAAAATAAGGCCTTTAACGGGGCGGAAGCCCTCGCGCTTTTAAAAACAGAAAAATACGACGCGATTACGCTTGATCTTCATATGCCAATAATTGATGGTCTTTCGTTTTTAAGTCAGCGCAGTGATCGCACGCCGGTGATTATTGTTTCCTCTATTAACCGCGAAGATGAATCAATAGCTAAACAAGCCCTGAAATTGGGGGCGTTAGACTATGTTGAGAAGCCGACAATTGAAAACTTAATAAATTCGGGAAACGAAATTAGGGCGAAGTTAAAATCTGTGATTAAACAAAACGTACCGCTAGCGGATAAGTCACTAATCAGCACGCCACAAACAAGCCTGCCGCAGAAAATAAAAACATTAATTGTGGATGACTCCGAGACCATTAGAAATTTATTATCAAAAATTATATCCGAGGATTCAAGTTTTGAAGTTATAGGCTCCGCAACTGACGCCTTCGAAGCAGAAAAACTTATCAGCACAAGCAAGCCAGACCTCATTACACTAGACATTCACATGCCCGGCAAAAATGGTGTAGAATTTTTAAAAGAAATCCAACAAAAACAATTTATTCCGACGGTTATGATCAGTTCACTATCCTATCAAGATGGTCCGCTTGTTATGGAAGCGCTTTCTGCAGGCGCCATTGACTATATTAAAAAACCAGAAATGAAAGATCTCAGCAAGTTGACTCCGATTATTCATGAAAGGCTAAAGTCTGCTGCAAAAGCAAAAAAGCCAAATGCGGCGAGAGGATTAAAAAAATTAACATCAACTTACGAAATCAACACACAGCACATAACTTTAATTGGCGCATCAACAGGGGGAACGGAAGCCATACGATGCGTACTTGATTCTATGCCTAACAATATCCCGCCGATATTAATAGTGCAGCATATACCCGCTGTTTTTTCGAAGGCCTTTGCGGATCGACTAAACCAACTAATGCCATTTGAAGTAAAAGAAGCGGAACACAATGATGAGGTGCGACCTAACAGGGTACTTATCGCCCCGGGTGGAAAGCAAATGGGATTAATCGTTATTAACGGCGAAGTTAGGGTGCAAATTACGGAAGACGCCTTAATGAATCGTCATCGCCCATCAGTTGATTATTTATTTAGGTCTGCATTTGCGGCCAAATTAAAAAATGCTACAGCCGTGGTTTTAACAGGGATGGGAAGCGATGGTTCAAGTGAAATATCCAGACTTAAGTCCTTGGGTGTTAGTACTATAGCACAAGACGAGGCCACGTCCGTAATTTATGGCATGCCGAAGTCGGCGGTAGCTACGGGCGCGGTGGACTATGTGCTGCCACTACATTTAATCGGCGAAAAAATTATAAGTCTTGCGGAAGCTAAAAAGCAAAAAAAGGCCAGTTAGGCGTCTCACTATGGGAATTAATTTATTTTATTTAGAAAATATATTTAAAGTTCCGCTTGCCGGCTCCGATAAGCATAAGTAAGACTAACTCAAAATAGTAAGGGTAAAAAATGTTTAAAGCTTCAACAAAATTTTTAATAGTAGATGACTTTGGTACCATGAGAAAAATAGTAAAAAAAGCATTAACTGATTTGGGATATGTTAACGCGGTAGAGGCTGTTGATGGCGCCGAAGCCTATAAGTTTTTGCTTGAGCATTCAAAGACGGATCAACCTTTTGAATTTGTAATTTCAGATTGGAATATGCCAAATATGTTAGGCATTGATCTACTTAAGAAATGTCGCAGTGAAGATCCTTTTAAAACGATTCCCTTTATGTTGGTTACCGCAGAAAGCGAGCAATCGCAAATATTAGAGGCTGTTAAAGTAGGGGTAACAGATTATGTGGTTAAACCATTTAGTCCGGCCATGCTAAAGGCTAAATTAGAAAATGCATATAAAAAAATAAGTGGCGCAACAGTAAGTAAGGCGGCTTAGCTATGAGCACGGCACCCAAGATCGCCGAAGCGCATCCTTTTTTAAACAGGGAAGTTATTTTAAATTTTTCTAATGGTGTGGCCGAAACCTTACAAACCATGGCCGGATTTACAATTTCTTTTGAAAAGGGCTTTGTCGAAAAAAACTGGAAAGCTAAAAACGATATTTCAGTGTATTTAGATTTAAAATCACCACCTTATACGGGACAAATTCGATTTCATTTTAATAAAACTGTGTTGGTCGCATTGTTTGAAAAAATGCTAGGTCAAACAGTAGATCCTAATTCAAATGAAATTTTGGACTGCTTAGGTGAGATTTCAAACATGTGTTATGGTTATGCAAAAGCAAAATTAAACGAAAAAGGTTTTGCCTTGCAAATGACAATTCCCCATCCGAGTGCCACAACAGATCTTCCAGAGGTGTTTTCGCGCCATCCGCACATCGTGATACCATTTAAAGTGCTAGAGCAGGCTTGCCAGATTCAGATTATTATATTTTAGTAACAAATTCTTTTAAAAAAGAGCAGAACTTCTGCTCAACTTTTTTTGCCGTTTCGGTAACTTCTGCATGAGTCAATTTATTCTGAGAAACGCCCGCCGCTAAATTTGTTATGCAAGAAATAGCCGCCACCCTAAGGCCAAAGTGATTGCTGGCAATGACCTCTGGAACAGTTGACATACCCACCGCTTTTCCTCCAAGAGCCTTGAACATTTTAATTTCTGAAGGGGTTTCGTAAGTTGGGCCTGTTACGCCGACATAAATACCTTTGTGAAAAAAAGTTTTTTGAGATCTAAAAATGCGCTCAGCAACCGCAATAAGTTCACGGTCATAAGCCTCAGTCATATCGGGAAAGCGCGGCCCCAGTTCTTTGACGTTGGGGCCCATTAACGGATTTGTTCCCATTAAATTAATATGATCCTCAATAATCATGAAATCACCGGCATTCATGCCGTCGCCATAGCCGCCGGCAGAATTTGTAACAATTAATATTTCAATACCTAAAAGCGCCATTACGCGCGCGGGAAACACGACTGTTTCCATGCTGTGGCCTTCGTAATAATGCAAGCGCCCCTGAAGCACCACAAGATTAACATCGTCAATACTTCCAAATATTAAATTGCCAGAATGTCCTTCCACGGTAGGGGGAATAAAATTCGGGATATCGCCAAAAGACAAGGCGGTCTCAACTTGAAGATGCTGAACAAAATGCCCAAGCCCAGAGCCTAAAATAACTCCTATTCGGGGCTTAGTTTTAATCTGAGATTTTAAAAAATTAACAGTTTCTGTCAGTTTTTGTATGACTAGCATAAGGCTCCAAGCGAATTCAATATTTCACTAATCAAAACGTGAGTCGCCGGTTTTTGCAAGGAAATTTGATAGGAAGTGGCGAGCATTTCAGCGGCTTCATTAAAAAGTTCAGGTTCATCACCACGAATAGTATAGATTAGGTCATTGTTTTTTACATAGTCTCCGATTTTAACATGAAACTCAATTCCAGCAGTGGGGCTGATAGTATCGTCAGCTTTCGCGCGTCCCGCCCTTAAAATAATGCCGGCCAGCCCGATTTTTTCAACATTAAAATTACTAATATAGCCAGCAGTTTTAGCATGCATTTCAAGTTTTTTTTCTGGAAATTTTAAATGAGCTAACTGACCACCTTGTTCTACGCACAGTTGTTCAAATATTTTTAAAGCTTCTCCTGATTCAAGTTTAGATTTAGCAAGCGTGTGGGCGTCAATAATTGACTTTGTTTTTCCGGATAGGTGAATCATATGGGCGGCGAGTTGCAGCGAAAGCTCACGCGTGTCAGTATAAAGATCATCACCGGCAGCAGAAACAGCTTTTTTGTTTTTCATAATTTCGACACATTCGAAAACTTCTAAGGCGTTGCCAGAATATTTTCCTAATGGCTGATTCATTGAAGAAATTACCGCGACTATTTTTTTATTATAGCTGTGACCAATATTCATAAGTGCGCGCGCCAGGGCCTTCGCGGCAACCACATCTTTCATAAAAGCGCCAGATCCAAATTTTACGTCTAAAACCAAGCCATCAATGCCTTCCGCCAATTTTTTTGACATAATGCTAGCGCAGATTAGTGGAAAACTTTCAATGGTTGCGGTGACGTCTCTTAAGGCATAGATTTTTTTATCTGCGGGACAAATTTCACTAGTTTGCCCGATAAAACTAGTGCCAATTTTTTTTATGATCTCAACAAATCTTTGCAGACTTTGTTGAGTGTTAAACCCGGGAATGCTTTCAAGTTTGTCTAAAGTTCCGCCGGTATGGCCTAGGCCGCGCCCTGAAATCATAGGTACAAAAACACCTGCCGCGGCCACGATGGGCCCTAGTATAAGACTTGTTTTATCTCCGACCCCGCCGGTAGAGTGCTTATCTACTTTAAAACCCTTAATCAGGCTGGTATCAACGGTGGTGCCGGAATAAAGCATACATTTGGTTAAGGACACCGTTTCGGCGTCATTCATACCGTTAAAATAAATTGCCATTAGTAGTGCGGACATTTGATAGTCGGGAATCGCGCCCTTGGTGTATGCAGAAATAAAATACTCTATTTCTGCAGGGCTGAGCTCTAAATTATTTCTTTTTTTTTTAATTATCTCCGCTGGAAGCATGATTTAGGCCGCATCTTTTCCTAAGAACGTTTTGGCATCTCCAGCCGTGATTAGCCCTTTTTTAACTAAGTCATCTACATATTTTTCATACAGCACCATGCCGTGCGCCGCGCTGGTTTGAATAATTGACGGAATTTGATGAATTTTGCCCTCGCGAATTAAGTTACCAATGGCTTTGGTGCCCTTCATAATTTCAAAGGCGGCAACGCGCCCCTGTTTGTCTGCGCGGGTAAATAAAGACTGCGCGACCACTCCCCGAATAGATTCAGATAACATGGTTCTAATTTGCCCTTGTTGCCCTTGCGGAAAAACGTCAATTATCCGGTCAATTGTTTTAGCAGCCGAGCTAGTATGAAGCGTGCCAAAAACCAAATGGCCGGTTTCGGCGGCAGTTAAAGCAAGTGAAATAGTTTCAAGGTCGCGAAGCTCTCCCACCAAAATAATATCGGGGTCCTCACGAAGCGCGGCTTTTAAGGCATTAGCAAATGTTTTTGTGTGAGAACCAACTTCCCGTTGGTTCACCAAAGATTTTAAATTCGGATGCACAAATTCAATGGGGTCTTCAACAGTTATAATGTGCGCTTCGCGGGTGGCATTAATATGCTGAATCATAGCCGCAAGCGTCGTTGATTTACCTGAGCCTGTAGGCCCAGTTACTAAAATAAGACCTCGGTCACAATCGATCAAATCAATAATAGAGGCCGGCAAATTAAGCTCTTGCGCAGTTTTAATTTTTTCAGGAATAGTTCTAAAGACCGCACCCAAGCCTTTTCGTTGCATGAACACATTACAGCGAAAGCGCCCTAAGCCTTCTATTACATAAGCAAAATCAAGCTCCCATTTTTCTACAAAAGCTTTTTTTTGTTTTTCGGAAAGAATTTCAAAAATTAGACCCTGCACGTCCTGATTGCTTAATTGCCGATAGTTTAATGGCGACATATTTCCATGTAGGCGTAAAAACGGTGGCGCGCCACTTGTTATGTGTAAATCGGAAGCTTTTTGTTCAACCATTAATCTAAAAAGATCGTCAATAGTAGCCATTTAAATTCTCCAGTGTGCTAACCCGTTTGCTTATCTCTCTATTCTTCGGTACAAATGAATATGTTTTCAATAGGTTGGAGGTCTAGATGTCGGCAGAAATTCTTATTAATGTGCGCCCGTTAGAAACCCGCGTGGCTTACGTTGAGTCTGGCACACTGTTAGATTTAAAAATAGAGCGAAAAACTTCTCCGACTTTAGTCGGGACCATACATCGCGGAGTCGTGACCCGCGTGCTCCCGGGCATGCAGGCAGCTTTTGTGGATATTGGTCTAGATAAAGCCGCTTTTTTATACGTGGGGGATATTATAACAGAAGATGGTAAAGATTTTTTTGAAGATGATGAGCCAGAAAACAGACATGAAACGAGTGAGGATTCAAGAGCCGCGCGCGACATTAAAATACCTATTCAGGATCTAATCAAAGAAGGTCAGCATATATTAGTTCAGGTGGCAAAAGATCCACTTGGCACAAAAGGGGCGCGCATCACCACGCATATTTCTTTACCCGGACGGGGCGTGGTATTTATGCCCTATATTAAGCACACCGGAATTTCACGTAAAATTGAAAGTGAAGCCGAAAAAGAACGACTTAAAAAACTAATTCAAAAAATTAATCCTTCCGGCGGCGTTATTGTTCGAACGGCCTCTGAAGGCGCCAGTGAAGAATCACTTAGATCGGATATTGAATATTTAGATCGCTTAGGAAAAGAAATTCAAAAAAACTATGAAAAGAAAAAAGTCGCAGGCCTTGTGCATGCGGAGCTTGATGTTGAACTGCGCGCACTTAGGGATTTAATGAGTGAAAAAGTGACCACTGTTTGGGTGGATGAGGCCGAGGTTTATAAAAAAGTTTCTAAATTTGTAGCGCAACTAATGCCCAAATATCGTCAAAACATTATTCTTTACGAAGAAAAAAAACCACTTTTTGATTTGTATGATATAGATCTTGAAATCTCGCGCGCCATTGAAAGAAAAGTCTGGCTTAAATCTGGCGGCTATATAGTTTTTGATGAAGCGGAAGCCCTTGTGGTTATTGACGTTAACACAGGTCGCTATGTTGGTAAAAAAGATTTAGAAGATACAATATTAAAAACCAATCTAGAAGCGGTTAAGGAAGTCGCGCATCAGCTGAGGGTCCGAAATGTGGGCGGCATTATTATTATCGATTTTATCGATATGGAAAAACAGGTGCATCGCGAACAAGTAATGAAATCTTTAGATGAAGAGCTTAAAAAAGATCGCAGCCGCACTAATATTATGTCTATGTCTGATTTGGGCCTGGTGGAAATGACGAGAAAGCGCATCAGGCCAAGCTTAGTTAAAACACTTTGCCAGCCCTGCTCCTATTGTGACGGCAAGGGCTATATTAAAAGACGAAATACCGTAGCAAACGAAATTTTCAGAGACCTTGAGCGCGAGGTCAGCCTGATTGAAAAATCTAAAAAACCCGGGGTCATTGTGCATTGCCATTCGCAAATAGTGGACTGGGTTTATGAAAGCGAAGCCGAAACGCTTGAGGCCCTTGAAAAACGCCTTGGTCGCTCTATCGCATTTAAAATTGAGCCCAGCTATCATACGGAACAATATGAAATTTTTAACGAGTGACGTCTGGGCACGCCCGAAATACTGCAATATAAACATAAAACCCATCTTGCGTGATGCGCCATCGTAAATAAAATTGAATAAACAGCTGATTTCAATCCTTTTTTTGATAGTATAACAGTACTTATTTTAAAGGGGAAATGTTCCATGTTTTCAAAAAATACACATAATGTTTTAGCGATGCTTGTAGGTTTAAGTTTTATGCTTGTAGCTCCAGTGGTAAACGCGGTTGAGGCTAACCCGAAAGCTCCACAAGGTGGAGTGTTGAATTATCATTTGGGTGCAGAACCAGAGAGCCTTCACCCTATTATGAAGGGAGATTTATACACACGTTATTACAATCGTTATGTGCAAGATTCTCTTTGCCTTAATGATTTCAATACTTGGGCGCTTGTTCCAAGGCTCGCGGAATCTTGGGAAACATCTAAAGATGGTCTAGAGTTTACATTTAAAATTAGAAAAGATGCCTTTTTTCATAACGGAGAGCCTGTAACAGCTGAAGATGTTAAGTTTTCACTAGAAACGGTTCGAGATCCAAAACACGAAGCGCTAGATATAATTCCCTACTTAGAAACCTTTACTAAAATTGAAATACTTGATAAGCATACAATTAAATTTGTTGCTAAAGAAAAATATTTTCAAAATTTAATTTCTCTTTGCACGAATTTCTTTATTATTCCCAAATCGGTATATGGCGATATCAATAAA